>ENA-UOUL01000263-UOUL01000263.1-bioreactor-metagenome-genome-assembly--contig:-NODE-263-length-92490-cov-11.649227_pt1 | contig 92490 bp, 76 predicted proteins | sample MGYA00249838_ERZ747220 | MGnify/ENA primary metagenome ERZ747220 (study PRJEB28778, sample SAMN05720191) | bioreactor metagenome | isolation source: Anaerobic biogas reactor | place: USA:Washington... | reverse complement strand
TTCGGGGACAGAATGCAACAGAAACACTAGGACTCAACCCCGACAGTGGACTTTACACAAAATATTACGCACTCTCAGACATTATGAGAAGAGAGGCTATTATGAGCATTATTCTATTGTCGTCACTGCTGTTTACCGCATCAAATTGCTCCGCGGACGCCATCCCGGAGCAGAATTCGGCCGAAGCTCTTTCGGGCTACTCTTTCACCCTCGATGAGGGCGGCATTCCGGGGCTTGGCGACGAGCGTTCCGTTATCGTCGTCATCAGCGACCTCCACCTGGGGATGGACGACCGGTATGCGGAGACTCAAAAGAACCGCGCTCCCCTTATCGACTTTCTTCAGAAACTTAGGCGCGCTCCGAACATCAAGGAACTCGTCATCGCAGGCGACCTGGTCGACGAGTGGTTCATCCCCGCCGGCGTGGACACCTACGCCGGAAAGAGCCAGAAGGAGTTCGTGCAGTCCGTCGCCGCGAACAACAGAGACGTGGTGGACTCTTTCAACGACATGATCCGGGATGGCAAGATCAAGGTGGTCTATGTTCCGGGCAATCATGACCTGCTTGTCACCTCTGAGAGCATCCAGACCATTTTCCCTGGAATGATCGAAGTGCGCGACGAGGATCTGGGGCTCGGGACCTATTCGCCAGCCGAGTATCCTGAAATAGCCATCGAGCACGGCCATCGCTACAATTTCTTCTGTGCGCCGGATCCCATTTCGAACCGGTCCATAGCCCCAGGCTCGATCCTGCCTCCGGGGTATTTCTTCACCCGTATCGCAACGCTCTCAGTTGTTGAAGGCAAGCCCGAGCCCAGCAAGATCAGGCCGGTCGTCACCCCGAATTCTCTGGGAGAAAGCCAGAACCTTGAGTTCCTCTACTGGAAAGTATGGGACGGAGTGATGAAAGCCCTTCCCATAAAGGAAGGATTCGAAGAGAAGATCATAAGGACCAACATCGACGGATTCACTGAAACCTATGCCATGAGCGACGTTATTCCCGTTCAGGCGGAGGCCGGAGGAGACATCGAAGTGAATCTGTTCAAAGGGATACAGGACACGTGGGACGAACGGCAGGCTCTCAACAGGGTGGCAGTCAATATTCCTGTCAGGGAAGCTATCGTCAATTCGGCCTCGGGGGCGGGGACCGACGAGCAGGCGAACGTGCAGTACTTCAAAAACCCCGGATCCGACAAGAGGATCGTGATCTTTGGCCATTCACACGAACCCAGGATGATCCCGTCTGAGACCCACGACGGAAAGGAAGCCGTTTATGTCAACTCCGGCACGTGGATCGATAATAATAACGATCTGGAGACAATGACCTTCGTCGTAATAACCGCGCATGGGAGCGAGAGGCACGCCGGGCTTTATTACTACTCTCACGAGGGCACCATAACTACTATGGATTCTTTGGAACTCTCGGGTTTTTGAGAGAAGCACCTCCCAGAAGACCTGTGCCACCAACGACCAGGCCGGGGCTAGTAACCCCGGCCTGGTCGTTGATATGTCATTTTTGAATTAACATTGGCTGGCGGTACGCCAGCCAAGGTGCCTTGTCTGTGGTGAGAAGTTCTTGCTTATTAAGGATCCAGACCGGGATTCCTCGTCGCTTGGCTTCTCGGAATAACAAGTGATGCCTTGGTTTTTCGTCTTCCGTCTGGCGTCCCACGCTCGTTCTTCCCATGTTTTCCTGATGCCTGCCGACTGCAGCATGCCGCCTTGCTCTTTTGCCTTTCCGGGTTACGAGTTACGGATTTCTAAACATCCAGATTTCTTACTTCCTTCGCGTGGGTCTCGATGAACTCTCGGCGGGGCTCGACCTTGTCTCCCATGAGGATGCTGAAGTACTCATCGGCGGAGACGGCGTCCTCGACCTCCACCCTTTTGCATGTCCGGGTCGCCGGGTCCATGGTGGTCTCCCACAACTGCTCAGGGTTCATCTCCCCAAGGCCCTTGTAGCGCTGTATGCTCAACTTGCGGCTCTTCATGCTATCCTGCAGTGCCTTCAGTTCCTTTTCGCTGTAGCAGTAGTGGATCTCCTTGCCGGCCTGCACCCTGTAGAGGGGCGGTTGTGCAACGTAGAGGTGCCCTCTCTCTATCAGCATGGGCATAAAGCGGTAGAAAAGGGTCAAAAGCAGGGTGCGTATATGGGCCCCATCCACGTCAGCGTCGGTCATAATGAAAGTTTTATTATATCTGATGTTATTTACATTAAAATCTTCGCCTACCCCCGCCCCGAGGGCCTGGATAATTGTCCGGATCTCCTGGTTGTCCAGAGCCTTGTCGATGCGGGCCTTCTCGACGTTCAGTATCTTTCCCCGAAGGGGGAGTATGGCCTGGAAGTTGCGGTCCCGCCCCTGCTTGGCGGAACCTCCGGCGGAATCTCCCTCAACGATGAATATCTCGCACTCCTCGGGGTTGCGGCTAGAACAGTCGGCCAGTTTCCCGGGCAGGTCGAGCCCGGCAAGGGCTGTCTTGCGCCTTACCAGCTCCCTCGCCTTCTTGGCGGCCTCCCTGGCCAGACGGGCCTTAATGGCTTTCTCTACGACGGGTTTCAGAATGTCGGGACGCTCGTCTATCTCGGCCATGAGCCCGTCGTAGAATATGGAGTCAACGATCCCCTTTATCTCTCCGTTGCCCAGCTTTGTCTTGGTCTGCCCCTCGAACTGCGGCTCCGGGAGCTTTACCGAGATGACAGCAGTGAGACCCTCCTTCAGGTCGTCGCCGGTGAGGTTGGGGTCCTTTTCCCTCAGGACCTTGTTCCTCCTGGCCGATTCATTGATAGCACGGGTAAGGGCCGTCCGGAAGCCCGATACGTGAGTGCCCCCCTCGACAGTATTGATGAGGTTTGCGAAGGCGAAGACCCTCTCTATGTAGCTGTCGTTGTACTGGATGCCTATCTCGACTGTAACGCCTTCGCGCTGTCCCGAAATTACGATCGGCGGAGCAAAGAGGGTGTTCTTCCCCCTGTTAAGATACTCCACGAAGGAGGAGATACCCCCCTCGTAGTGGAAGACCTTCTCTGTTTCCGAGACCTCGTCCTTCAATTCGATGGAAAGCCCGGGGTTGAGGAAGGCCATCTCCCTGAACCTTCCAGCCAGGGTCTCCCAGGAGAACTCTATCTCGTCGAAGATGGAGGAGTCGGGCATGAATTCAATGAGGGTGCCGTTCTTGTCCGTGGGCTCGCCACAGCAAAGATCAGAGGTAGGTTTTCCCTTGCTGTATGTCTGCCTCCACTCCTTGCCTTCTCTCCATACCGTCAGGTTGAGCCACTCCGACAGGGCATTGACGACGGAGACTCCCACGCCGTGAAGGCCTCCGCTGACCTGGTAGGATTTCTTGTCGAACTTGCCACCGGCGTGGAGGGTCGTGAGGACCACTTCAGCCGCGGGCCTGCCAGTCTGTGGGTGCAGATCGGTGGGTATTCCGCGGCCGTTGTCCTCGACGGATACATGCCCGTCGGCATGTATCCTGATCTCGATCTTAGAGCACCAGCCCGCCATGGCTTCGTCGATGGCGTTGTCGACGACTTCGTAGACTATATGATGAAGGCCCCTGGACCCCGTATCGCCGATGTACATACCCGGTCTCCGGCGGACGGCCTCGAGCCCCTCGAGTATCTGGATATCCTTTGCTGTGTACTGGCTTGAAGCGGAAGCTGATGCTGATGTCATAAGATCTTTCCTCCCTGGCGCAGGGACTGCGCCAATGCTTTACCTTTCTCCACGAAACGGGCCGACCTCCTGGCCAGGGTCGGCGGCGTGAAGCCCGTTGCCATCACAGAGCCATCCCTCAGGAGCACGGCGGTCTCGCCCTCGAACCTGACAAGGGCCAGGACTCTGCCCATATGCACCATCATATTTTCCTCAAGGAGAAGAAACACCAAGGGGTCCCTCCTGGAAGGCGATTATCACAACCATACCATTATATCAAAAGGGAGGGTATTTAGTGAGGAAAGAGCAGTTCCAGTGCCTTTTTCAAGGGTATACACAGTACCCCGATGGCCTCAAGTTCACAAATGCCCCTGTGGTCAAGCAGTGATATTGCATCGGTAACTGCCACGATCCGGAGATCTCTCTCGCTTGCCTCGTATATGGTCGTCCTGGGGCAGTTAGGGAAGTTGGATCCCACGACAACAATGGTGTTCACTCCTAATTCGGCGAGATGCCTTTCCAGTGGTGTTTTATAGAAGGAGCCGAAACGGGGTTTGTAGATGATCCATTCTGCGGGACCGATCACCTGGACCCCGCCGGAGAGCAGTAGATGGTGGTCGAGAACGACCGAAGGGAGAGGAAGCAGCTCCTGGGCTATCTGGCTTGACTCCGAGCCCGGGGCCAGTATAGGGGGCCCTGAAAGGATCCTGGACCTTCTGCAGAGGTCCGCGTTGCTTGCGTCTGGAAGGTAGAGACGGACGATATGGATGATCGGCTTACCGGCATTCCTGAAAGCCCTTGTGACCTCCGCTGCGGCCGGGACGGCAGTTGCGTTATCGGGCCTTCCTGAGGGGAAACCCGGCTGGAACTCGCGCTGGATGTCGATGGTCAGCAGAGCCATCCTGAAAGGGTCCGGTCTTGTCCACTCGTCCAAAGGGGATCACCTCCCTGCCGGAATGATATCATGTCAGTCCTTGAAAGAGCCATGTTTGCGCCTGAAAAGAGTTTGAAAAACTAAACCAAGCCTGACCTTTTTGCTGAAAAACCCCCTCGAAAGAGGGGGTTTGAACATTTTCGTCTACTAGGCTGATAACTCCTTCAGAGCCTCGAGGACTTTGGCCGCATGTCCCTCAGCCTTGACTTTTTTCCATGTTTTTGCAACCTTGCCATCGGGTGATAAAAGGAAGGTGCTCCTGACCACACCCATGGACTCCCTTCCGTACATTTTCTTCATGCCCCAGGCACCGTAGGTCTCAAGGACCTTCTTTTCCGGGTCGCTAAGGAGAATGACGGTAAGGTTGTGTTTGCCGATGAAGCGGGCATGGCTTTCGCAGGTGTCCGGGCTTATACCGATAACAACAGCTCCAAGTCCGCGGAATTCATCCTCCAGGGCCGAGAATTCGATGGCTTCCAGGGTGCATCCGCTCGTATTGTCTTTAGGGTAGAAGTAAAGAACCACCCACTTTCCGGAGAATTCTTCGATACATCTCTCCTTGCTGTTGCTGTCCTTCAGGCAGAACGCGGGCGCTTTAATCCCTTCCTCAAGCATGTGCGTAAAGCCTCCTTTCAATTGCCTTTCGGCGGAAGATGTTTTTCGGGATCCTGGTGCTTGCCGTTGATCACAACTTCAAAGTGCAAGTGGGGACCAGTGGTCCTCCCCGTCCTCCCCACAGTCCCTATCTTCTGACCCTTCGATACCTTTTCCCCTGCCTTGCAAATCATCGTGTCACAGTGGGCGTAACGGGTCATAACACCATTACCGTGGTCGATGAGGATCGATCTTCCGAAGCCGCTGCGCCATACAGCCCGGACAACAGTGCCGGCCGCGGCCGCGTATACCGGGGTGCCCCTCGGGGCTGATATGTCTACGCCCGTGTGAAATCTTCCACGTCTGGGGCCGAAACGAGAAAAGACTTTTCCCTCAACGGGCCAAAAGAGGGAAAAGGAGGAAGATCTTGATGGAGCCGATGGGTTGGAGGGCACTGAAGTTCTTGCCAGGGCAAGCAGTTTATCCAAGCCGGGGTAATCCGATACCGGTTCGTCGCGCCGGGTTGCTTTTACGGGTTCAGTGTCGGCCTCTTCGCAAAGGTATAACCCGGTGGTGGTATCACCGTTACGTCTTGCCCTTACCTCGGCAAGGGTTTCAATAAGGAGGTTGCTGTCGCGAGGGACGAGTATAAATTCCTTTTCGAAGGGGACTTCGCATTCTTTGAGCTCGTTAGCCCATTTTATCCATGAACTCTCCACGCCGTATTTGTCTGCGATGGTTTCCAGGGTTTCACCCTGCTTTACCGGGTGTTCTATCCAGGGTAGTTCTTCGGCGGAAAGAGCTCCGTAAAACAAAAAAACAGAAAAAACAATAAAGGCGGGAAACAGGGTTCTCCGGTATGGGTGCATAAACAGCTCATCCTTCCGTCTGCCTGAATTCCTGACCTGGTCCACAAAATGATATTGCAATAAAAAAACCAAAAAACGAACAAATAAACCCGTTCATACCCTGGAAAGATCCTGCCCGAAAAAGCACCCGCCCTTCCAGGGGCAGAAGGGGCATCTTTCTTTTGATGGCGGGAACGGTCCCGATACGGCCATTGCCGCCGCCGCGGAGATGTCTTCCAACAATCCTTCCAGGTCGATAGCCGAAGTTTCTATTCGTATTTCAGAGGTATCCTTTAATGATATCAGAGCGAGATCGACCGGGACATCCCCGAAATGCCTCCGGGCTGCGACCGAGTAAAAAAGCACCTGGCGGGTGTACAGGTCTTCAGGGGCGCCGTCGGTCTTCCCTGTCTTGAAGTCCCTGATGAAGATAGTCCCATGTTCCCTCCACATGATATCTATAGAGCCCACCATAAGGGTGCCGCTCTCCAGGCGAACCCTGAAAGGCACCTCCTTCAGGCAATCCTTTGCCTGCCTGATCCTTTCGGCGATCGGCGAGGCAGCGAAACGGCCCAGCCAGTCCATCAGGGGACCGATCCTGGAAATGTCCGACCAAGGGGGTCTCAGTTCCGGCGGAAGGATCGTGGCCAGACCTGCTCCTTCCCCGAGGGGGTCGAACCTGGAAAGTGTCTCGGGGCGCAGGTCCCACCGTCTCAGGATCCAGTGGGCAAGGCTTCCGAGGTCAGCCCCTCCTGCACCTTCGGAATTGAGTTCCCATGAAATGCCCAGACCTTGCCGGTGTCTCATTCTGAAGGCGTTGGGACAGTACCTTATAAGAGCGTAGGCCGTGGCGCTGATCCTTTCAAGGGTTTCACCCGTTCTTTCCGGCAGCCTTACGGTGCCACCCCTGTACGTCGTTGCGGGAATGGACGAGGCGATGGGAACTGAAACCCCGCTCCCGGCAACCGGGGAGAGGCTGAGGCCTCCCGCGATCCCCATCCAGTCTCTGACGGTCTCCAGCCAGGAATGTTTTCTTGCCCTGGGGATGCCTCCCTCGATGGGGCATGCCCCCAGGAGGATCAGGGAATCCCTTGCCCTGGTGGTTGCCACGTAGAGGAGACGCTGTTTCTCCTCCCGGGCCTCAAGGGTCTCAAGTATGTCGTGGATCGTTCCTGCCAGCGGTTTTTCATCCCTATCGGGGTTCCAGCCGTCGGGGAAGACCGTGGCGGCTATCCCCAGGTGCGGCGAAGGGATAAGCCTGATGCCCTGGCTCCTGGTCCTGAGCCCCTGCTCAAGACCTGCCACGGCAACAACGGGAAACTCAAGCCCCTTTGCCGAGTGGACCGTCATTACCCTGACCATGTCGTCCTGGTCTCCCAGGGTGTCTGCCTCTTTGGAGTCAATTCCCTTGACGGTCATATAGCGGAGATATGAAGCGCACCCCGAGAGGCTCATCCCCATGGATGCTTCGTACTCCCTTGCCATGTCCACCGCCCTTCGGAGGTTCGCGGCCAACCGGGGCCGTTTCCAGGCGGGACATGAAAGGATGACCGAAATGTTATCCAGCAGTTTTGCCAGGGCAAGGGAGGGTCCTGCCGCCAGCCCGGTCCGGCGGAGGTCTTCGAATCTTGCGGCATCGTCAGGGCATTCCTCGGAAAATAATTTTCTTAATGAGACACTTTCACTCACCGACCGGGATATCAGTTCTGCAGAAACCTCCAGCGACAGCCCGCTCAACGGTGATGCCAGGAATGACGACATGGCGAGGGTATCATTGGGGTCTGCCGCCGCCTCGAGAAGATTGATAGCGTCGCGTACCTCGCCCCTGCCGAAATAGTTGCGGTTACCCTCGAAATAGGTAGGTATACCCCTTTCCTCGATGAATACCTGTTCGATCTGGTCGTAGAATGCCCGCGTCGGTACAAGCACCGCGAAGTCGCGGAATGAAACAGGCCTGGCATCGAACCCCCCGGCTCCGTCGGAGTCCCAGACCGTGGCGCCTTTATCGATGGCCTCCAGGATCCTGTCCGAAAGTATCCTCAGAGCGGCGACCCGGATCCCGGCGGTGTTCAGCTCCTCTTCAAGGTCTCTTGTGTCGGGTATCACCAGTTCGAAGGGGCTTACGGTGGTTTCCTGGCGCTTGGTCCACCAATCCCTAGATCCGGGGGGGGCGAGGGGGGAGAATGCCATTTTTATCGATCTTGCGATCCCCTCTCTCCAGGTGTGGCCAAATAGGCTGTTCACCCTGTCCATGACGCTTTGTCTGCAGCGAAAGGTCACGTCGAGGGAGATCAGTGAGTCGGGGTTTTTGGTCAGGGCTTCCCTGATCCTTCTCCAGAATATAGCCGGCTCGGCATTCCGGAAGCGGTAGATAGACTGCTGCAGGTCGCCCACCAGGAAAAGGGTGCCCCCCGGGGGGGTCAGGGCGCTTAGCAGTTCGTCCTGAATTGAATTGGTGTCCTGGAACTCGTCCACGATCACATGAAGGAATTTCCCGGCGAATGAGGGTTCGGCTGATACCGCGTCCCGGGCTCCCCGTATCATGTCGTCGAATGACAAGGTGCCCCTTGCCGCTTTCGCGGATACGAAAAGCCTCCAGCACAAGGCGATGATCTTCAGGAGGTGACTGCGGAGTCTGGTCTCGGCGCCAGTGAAACCCTTCATGATCCACTGTGCCGCCGGGACCCAGGGTATCCTTGAATTACGAAAATCCTTGAGGCTCTCCCCGGTTACCGAGAGGGAGGCCGCGTCGACGGCCTTCATACACTTGCCCGTGGCTCCGGCGAGGTTCCCCAACAGGCCTTCCTTGTCCAGGAGGGCCATCACGAAGCGGGGGAGTTCACTCTTCTCTGGCCTGTTCTCCCAGGACTCCATGAAGTCCGACGCCCTTGCAGAGAATTTTGTGCTGTCTTTCCTGAAAATGTCCGGTCCCCCGGCTTCGGGGAGAACCATTTTCATCCAGGTTTCCCAGGTGTTCTGCCATTCAGGGGTGTAGACCTCCAGTAGCCCGGTTGAAAGTTCAGAGTCCCTTTCTGGAAGTTCGTCGGCCCAATTCCATAGTGCCTCGGGGTCGAGGCCGCGGCTTTCGAAAAGCGGGATGGCCGAGGATGCAGCATCACAGATGGCACCTGCCCCGAAGGCATTCACCAGGTCGGCTGTTCCTTCGGCAGAGAAGATCTCATCGGCCCTTTCGCGCCATTCCCCCCCGAGGGTTTCTGCAAGGATCTGCGTTGTCTCCCGGTCGATGGACCTTTCCAGGTATTGCCAGAAGGCGTTCTCTTCAGGCGGGGTTATCACCCTGATACCGGGGTCGACATCGGCGCTGAGGCCGCATTCGGTAAGGACCCTCATGGAGAAGGCATGAATGGTTGATATGTAGGCATCCTCCAGTCGTGAAAGGGGATCGTCCATTAGATGAGATAATTCGGGGATGCCGTCCCGGACTTCCTCCATAAGCCGCCGTATCCTCTCTCTCATTTCCAGGGCGGCCTTCTCGGTAAAAGTGATGGTGAGGATCCTGTCGACGGGGATCTGGTTCGCCGCCACGAGCCTCACGAACCTCCACGCCAGGGTCAGGGTCTTTCCCGTCCCTGCCCCGGCGCTGACTACCACCAGGGGGTCGTCAGCCATGACGGCCTTGATCTGCCTGGGCTCCAGGCATGCCGTCTCTTCAAGGTACCTTCTGAAGATATCAGTCGGCATCGCCTTTTTCCTCCTCTGCAGGGGGGGTTACGGGAGATTCTTTTCTCCGGCAGATCTCCTGGAATTCGCAATACCGGCAGGCCTCGGTGTTGGTGTAGTCAGGGGGGAATCTGCTTTCCGTAACCGACACAGACATGGCGCCGAGGGTCTCCGAAGCCAGGGAGACCATGTCAGCCAGGCCGCTTCGGCTCCTTTTCTTCCACCGGGCAAGGATCACCCCTGCGGGGCCTTCCAGGCGGCCAGTGACGGAACAGTCGGCCTGCGAGAGGAAGGCATACCCCGATGTCTTTATATTCCTTGCCTTCTCCAGGAGAACTGCGTAGGCCGGAAGCTGCATCGAACCTGCAAGGCCGTTACCCCGCCCTGTCTTGTAGTCGAAGATGATCGCCGAGCCATCCTTCAGAAGGTCTATCCGGTCGAACTTGCCACGGAAAAGAACTCCATTCAGATCGGTCTCTATCATCTGCTCCCGCTCCTGGGAGACCCTGGCCTCCGCAAGCCCGGCATCTTCCATCTCCTGCTGGAGTGATGCCATCCTCCAGGTATTCTTCTTAAGCCTGGACATGTGCCTGGGGAATTCCTTCAGGGAAGGGTAACGCTCTTCGACCGCCTGATCCCAGCAGTCTTCCAAAAGACCGGTGAGGTTCCCCCCTGTATCCATCCTCTCGTGCCATACCTTCTCCCAGACGGCATGGACGAGGTTGCCCGCTTCAAGGGGGTCGAATCCGTAAGGGCGGCCCTTTTCTATCTTCAGGACCCTCGAAGCGTAGAATTTGAAAGGGCAAGCTTTCCAGGTGTCGATCCCGCTTACCGGAACCTTCTTCACCATCCCGGAGGGCCAGGGTGTCGCAGGGGGTAGCATTTTTATCCTTGCCGGTACCCGCGGCGGGTCGGAACTTCTTGCTTCCACCTTTTCGATGACTGTTTCGTCGTCCCTCGGCAACACGTCCCTCATCGACCTGGAGAACGGAGGCTCGCCGCCGGCATGTACCGCCCACGCAGGAGTCCTTGAGATGGCCGAATCCAGGAAACGGGAGGGCTGCAGCGGTCTTCCGGAAGCGTCCTGTGAGGGGTGGGAAGCGATGCAAAGCTCGTCTGCCGTGGCTATCGTTCTCATCAACAGGGCCTCGCGCTGAACCCTCTTTTCCCTGAGAAGGGGGAGGTGGGACGGAGACAGCCCCGCATCCGGGTTGTTGTGGATGGCCTCCTTGTGACTGTCGTTCAGCAGGGGGGATTCCCTAAGCCGCCCCGGCCAGGCGTCAGCAGTCAGACCCGTGGCTATGAATATCCTGTGCCTGGCCAGCACCGGGGGGCTTCCGGCGTACAGGTGGAGGCTGTTTCGCTTTCCCGGCGGCTGCCAGACCGTCGACCTCTCGCTCCAGGCGGAGAGAAAGGCCACGGCGTCGCCCCCCTTAAGGGTGTCAACGCCGGCTGGCCCTATGCCAGTCTCCATTTCGGCCATTCTCTCGAGTTTCTGGTCCAGTTCCCTCACAGCTGCGTTGAGGCGCCTGGCCGTTTCATCCAGTGAGGGGTGGTCGATAATGAAACGTGATATGGAAAGACCTGTATCCGGTGGATCTCCCATCCCTGAAAGCGACCTGAGAGACCTCAGTAGTTCCGATGGTGTGCCGCCCCTGGCTATGAATGATACGAAGGAGGCCATACGCTCGAAAAAGGCCGATATCCCGGAGTCCCCGTGTTCCCCAAGAAAGGATCTCCAGGCATCCTCCCCCCTGGGGCCTTCATTGAGGCACCTTGACAGCGGGAACCCGGCGGGCGAGATCCAGGGTTGTGAGAGGATATGTGCCGTCTCCTCCGCGGGGTAACCAAGGGATCCAGCCTCTATCGCCGAAGAGGCCGTCTTCCAGAGGGGTGTTTCCGAAACCCTGGGACCCCCATTCACGGTATAGGGGATCCTGTACCTGGCAAGTATCTCCTCTGCGCATCCAAGGCGCGAAGGATCGACGTAGAGCCCTATGTTGCCCCAGCCAGGAAAAGATGCCTCAAGCCGCATGTGGAACTCTCCACCCCCGGCGCTCCAGAGTGACAGGTTCCTTGCAAGGGTCTCCAGTTCCATGCGATGGTCCCCTGCCGAGACCGGGAGAAGGGGTACCGGTTCCGGGATCGTCCTGGAATTGGCGCTCTGGAGATTGGTTGTCAGTTGTGCCCTGGCATCATGTATATCCAACCCGCTCTCGGGCATGAAAACGATCACCCTGGCCCCAAGGCTTGAGAGTTGCCGGATAAGGCCTGTCTGGGAACGGGTAAAGCTCATGAAACCGGCAAATACGAAGGCCCGTCCCGCCACCCAGCTAGCGGCACGGGCGGGGTTGCCGGAAAGGATATTCCGTGTAATTGATGCGGATTGGGCGCTGTCGGTGAGGGAGTGGTGCTCCAGGTAGGAAAGATAGTCTCTGTAGAGGCGGCAGAGAAGTGCTCCCGGAGCGGGGAGTCTGGTGCATCCGGGACCTTCCGTGCATGAAATGCAGCCCAGGGAAAGAGCCAGCGCTTCAGGGTCAACTTCCTCCCTGAGGAGTTCCCTGAGGTCCTCCCCGAGAGTCCAGACAAATCCGCCGTGCCTGACACCGGGAGGTATGGACTGTTCGTCCACGCGGGCCATGAAGCATTTGAGGACGCGTCTTACGATAAGCCAGTGATCCGGGGGGTCTATCTGTCTCTTTCTCTTTTCCCGGGGTAGTTCCATCTCCCTGGAGGCTTCCCGGTAGAGGTCCTCCCACCTCAAAACGGGCGGTTCCGATGATCCGAAGGAAACACTTTCAACCAGGATGTCCCGTAGAAGTTCGCGGTCGCCCGGGGACGGTACCAGGAAGAGAGGCGACGGGTCACGCTCTCTTCCCAGTTGGGCCAGTTCGGCCTCTATCTCCCCCACCCTGTAATAACCGGCAATCCTGACAGGCATCGGCGTCCCTCCCGCCCTTATATTAGCAGGAGGGATGGCTTTGCGTGAAACGTGAAACGTCAGACGTTAAAGGTAAATCGTGAACGGTGCACTGCAAGACCTGGAGCAGTTATCTTTTCGCCTTACCTTTACCGTTGACCGTTTACGCTTTCCAGGTCCTGTTCTTTTTTGACGCCTGTTTCCTGTAGCCTGATGCCTTGATTTATCTATACCCCTCGAAGGGTCCTCTCCACCTGGGGCTGTAAAGTTCCTGGGACTGGTTACCCTGCTTATGCCAGTTGCCTGTCGGATGACTTGTTGTTCCCTGGGTCATAGTGTTTCCCTTTCCTGTGGTCTGGTTTGTGAAAACGTCTCTGCTCTTCTGCATCTTGTCTCTCCCCTTCCTGATTTTGCCAGATCCGGTCCCGCTCACATAAAAAAACCGGGGCCCCCTTGTACCTGGGGGCCCCGGTTCCTGTTTGCGGTTGCGCGCCTATAGCGCGACGGCCGCCCCAGGAGGGGACCCCCACGTAAGAACGAGAATAATTATTACGATGACGCCGATGGCTACTGTGCTGCCGAGCATCCTGTTCTTCACGCGGTTTCCCTCCTTCTTCAAAGCTGGCCGTGTCTGGATATTTCGAGCATTCTATAACGGCGGGCCTGCATCTGTCAACAGGCCGAGTGTAATAAAACCAGACTACATGAGACAAGCTTCAGGCATCAGGAAGAGCGAGAACCCGGGAAGCGGAAAGATCAAAGGTGTAAACGGGACAGGAAAAAACCAAAAACAGGGCAATGATCCGCAGATGTGCGCTGATGAAAGCAAAGCCCGTCTGTGGTGCAAGATTGTTCTTGGGACCTGCTCTTTCGTCTCACCTATCGTCTGACTTCTCGCCCATTAGCGTATGCAATTGCTGCAATTCAAGATCTGACCCCAAGGTTTGGTTTTGAAGGAAAAGGGGCGGCATTCGCCGCCCCCCGGTAAGGTAATTACTGGTCCTGTTTCTGTTTTTCGTCTAACGTCTTACGCTTGTTTAGTTCCAGGTTTCCTGTTGCCTGCAGCCTGTTTCCTGCCGCCTTGCTATTTCCTAGAACTCCCACTGCAGCCTTATCCAGCCGCCGTGGGATGTGCTGTTGTCGCTAAAGCGGCCGCTGTAGTTCAGCGAGATGTCCATGTTGTTGAACTTGTACAGCGACATGCCAATGTCGGCCACGAAGTAGTCCTTGTCCAGCGTCTCGGTGAACCATTTGGTGTCGCTTCCCCAGGTCTGGTCGATGGTGATGTTCTCGCCAGAGAGGATGTGGACCCAGGCCAGGCGCAGCTGAGGCACGAAGGTGGAGCCGTCGTCCCTCAGGTACTCGGCCTTGAAGCGGATACCGGCAACGCTCTCCACCACGGTGTTGCTGTAGTCCCCATAGGTGAAGCCGCTGGCCTCTGTGTATCCTCCCCTGTTGATGTGCCCCACGTTCAGGCCAACTTCGGGGATGATCTGCCAGTTGGAGTCTTCTCCTATTTCCTTCATGACGTAGCCAAGGCGGATGTCGTTGGTGATCGCCCAGCTGTCGAAGCTGGCCCTGGCATCCCCGCCGACCTGTGCCCTGAAGGTGTCGTGGTCGGTGGAGCGGTAGGTCAGGGTGTTGGAGAGGATCCAGTTATCCCAGCGCTTGCTGATGTAGCCGCCTATGTGCCAGGTGTTCTGGTTCTCCCAGTCGGCAAATACCATGGGCAGACCCGTGAAGTCGATATCCTTCTCGGTGTAGCCCAGGTACATGCCCCATGCTGTGGTTTCGTTCTGCTTCTTGTCGAAGCCAACGCTGATGCCCTTCTGGGTGGAGTCGAACCCTGCCGAGGTCTCACTGGACGGGTCGCGCCTTGTCTGTCCCGCAAGAACCTGTGCGTGGATCTTCTTCTCGCCCACTTCGAGTTCCTTCAAGGATTCAGCAACGTCCTGCAGGTGGTTCGCCATGATATGGCGGAGCATCGACCAGTCGTCGATGGCCGCCATCATCCCCAGCGCAGCCTGGGAGAAGTTGTAGCCGAGGAAGCTCTGATAGTAGGCGCTGTTTGTCTGAACCCACTCGGGCCAATAGGCAGCAAACAGGTCATCGTTGACGAAGGTGGGGGGGGAGAAATAGGGATGTTCGGTGCCGCCAACGTAAATGAACTTATACAGCCCAGGCTGAGTTGCCGTGGACATGTCGATCGTAAGGTTGCCCCATATCCAGGCATCGTTCTCGACCCAGAGCGGCACTGCGTCGAGTTCGGTAATAGAATAAGGGTTGGCAAAGAGGTAGAGATTGGCGCCTTCCTCCTGGGTGAAGTCCTGTGTCGTGAACTGGGTTCCGGCTTCGATGGCCAGGGTCCCCTCGGTGTTTAGAGTTTCGCCCACAACAGAGGAACCTCCCTCAACAAGAAGGGTTCCGTCGCCGGCCTTGGTCAGGCTGCCGAAGTTGACAACCTGGGCGGCAAGATCTTCGCTCATGTAGACATCAAGGCTCGATGTGCCGTCATCCGAAAGAGTATGGCTTCCGGCAAGGACGGTACCGTCAAGGAGTACGACTTTGCTTCCCTCGTTCGCCTTTACCGCATCTCCCTCTGCGCTGTCAAGGACACCGGCGTTGATGAAGAGACTGCCAATATATACGGAAGCGGCGTTGCTGTCCTCGCCAGTGGTCTTGAGGGTGCCGGTGTTGACAGCCATGGAATTCTCGCGAATGCGCATTCCATGAGCACCTGACCCTTCTGTGATTATCGATCCTGAGTTGATAGCAAACGAATTGTCGTAGGCAGAAATGCCATAAGCTTTTTCACCCTTTATTTCAATGAAACCTGTATTGAGAGCCATGGAACTGTTGGCGGCTTCCATGCCATAGCTCTGATCCCCGTAGGTTTTGATGCTTCCTGAAGACAAGTTCGCCACCATCGAGTTGCTTGCTGCCCGCATACCTATCGCTCCGGACCCGTAAGTAGTTATTGACCCCAGATTCAAGGCAGCAGAGTTATTGCTTGAGACTACTCCGTATGCATCTTCCTCTTCACCGTATGTGGTGACTGAACCGGTATTGACGGCTAGTGAATTGTCATCCACATAAATACCGACGCTGTTTCCAGTTGTTATTTCCCCGAAATTGAACGCATTAGAATTGTCAAATGCGCTCATCCCTTCAGAGTTTTCGCCCGAGGTCTGGATCAACCCTGTGTTGACGATCGTGGAATCGTAAAGGGCCCACATTCCGTAAGCGTCATCACTAGTTGTGGTTACAAATCCGAAGTTGAAGGCCGTCGAACTGAAATGGGCGGACATTCCCTGGGAACCCAGCCCCTCGGTTTCGATATCACCGAAGTTCATGGAGAGGGAATCGGTGACAGCATGCATCCCTGCCGCGTAATCACCGTGGGTCAGGATCGAGCCGGTGTTGAGAGCCATGGAGTTGACATTTGCCCACATTCCGTGGGCTCCGATGCCCCAGGTCTCGATAGAGTCGGAAGAAAGGTTTGCCACCAGTGAGTCAGAAACGGCGTACATGCCCCAGGAATTTTCTCCCTGGGTTGCTATTTCCCCGAAGTTCAGGGCTACGGAACTGTCTTCAGCAAACATGCCAATTGCAGCGAATTCTCCTGACTCGCCTTCTGTTCCGGTATCTATTCTGCCAGTGTTGACAAGAAGGGAGTCGTAGCGACCATACATCCCATAAGAATATCTGTCGTGGGTGACTATGGCGCCGCTATTGAATGCCATGGAGTTGGTATAGACAGCCATGCCTGCGGCTCCTCTGCCCAGGGTCTCGATCGTTCCGAAGTTCAGGGCAGCCGAGAAGTTTTCCGCGTACATGCCGTCGGCGTAGTTGTAGTCGTTATCTCCTAAATGGAAGTACTCCCCATGGGTTACGATCGATTCGGTGTTGACAGCCATGGAGTTGGCTTTGGCGACCATGCCGGCGGCTCCGTCGCCAAAGGTCTCGATGTTGCCCGTATTGAGCAGGAGGGAGTAATCCTCCGCCAACATGCCAAAAGAGGAGCTCCCATGAGTTATGACAGAGCCGGTGTTGAGGGCGAGCGAGTTCGAGGATGCCATCATACCGTGAGACCAGTCACCAAAGGTCTCGATGGAATCGGATGAGAAATTGGCAGCCAGGGATAAATTGGTTGCCATCATGCCGACGGCTCCAAGGTATTCTCCAAATGGGTCATCGCTGTCTGTGGTTATCGAACCCCAGTTGAGAACGGCTGAGTGATCGTCGGCCCACATGCCGTTGGAGCCTGCGTTGTTCGTTATGATCTCGTCCAGGTTGATTGCCGAGGACCAGTTCCTGGCAACCATGCCGTGGGAGCCGTAGCCGAAGGTCTCTATAGAGGAGGATCCGCCCCCGAAAATGCCTGCAACGAAGTCTATGATGCCGGAAAAGGGATCCTCATTTTCGGGATCCTCTGGATCACCGGGGATCAGGCCGGAGAGGAAGTCACCTCCGAGTGAGAGAAGCGAACCGGCGTTGACCGCGATGGAGTTGTTCTCTGCCAGCATACCGTATGCGCCTTCGATGGGGTAGGTGGTTATGGAGCCGGCGTTGATCGCCGCGGACCAGTTGCTGGCCCCCATGCCGTGGGAGTAACCTCCCATATCCTCGTCCCCGTATTCCCCTATCTCTATGTTGCCAACGTTGAGAGCCAGGGAAAAGTCCTCGGCCAGCATGCCGTAGGCCCAGGGATTGTTACCCTGTATGAAGATGTCGCCCAGGTTTGCGGCGGCGGAGAAATCCTTCGCATACATGCCATGGGCGCCGTAACCTGTGGTTACGATCTCTCCGGGGAAGAAGCCGAAGGAATCAAGGATATCCAGCAGTGTATCGGGCAAGGGGATGATATCCAGGCCTTCAAGGTCAGGCAGCCCCTTCATGTTGACCGCAAGGCCAAGGTTATTGGCCTGCATCCCGTGGGCTGCTTCACCCTCTGTCTCGATCTCTCCAAGGTTAAGGGCCAGAGCCACATTCTCCGCGCCCATGCCCACTGAGCCAGTCCCTGAGGTCTCTATGTCGCCGAGGTTTATAGCCAGGGCTAGACCGGAGGCCTTCATCCCCAGGGCGTTCATTCCCGAGGTCTCGATGGATCCCACGTTTGCCGCGATGGAGCCCAAACCCTCAGCCACCATGCCGTGAGAACCCTCGCCTTCCGTTTCGATAGAACCCGCAACACTGAAGCCAAGAACGTTTATGCCAATGTTGTAAGCCTGGGCGCCATCGGTGGCCCACATTCCGTAGGCATGATCACCCTCGGTGGAGATATCGCCGCCGTTCCAGGCCTGCGAACCGTTTCCGTCAGCAACCATGCCATGTGAACCATACTCGAGAGTTGTGATAGTCCCACTCCTGCCGTCAATGTGGTTCCTGATCTCGGAGCCGTTTGTCGCCAGCATCCCGTAGGATCCAGGTCCGAGAGTTGAAATTGTTTCCGAGTTCCATGCACCAGAGCCGGGTCCTTCTGCTACCATTCCATGGGACCCTGTGCCATTCGTAATAATGGATCCAGTTAGCCATTCATAAGAATATCTACCTGTTCTTTCATATGTTCTTGAGTTGTAGATCTGTCCTCCATCGACAGCAAACATTCCGTAGACACCATCGGCGGGATCGCCACCTGGCTGGATGGTTCCAAAATTCCAGGCTTCAGATCCAGAGCCTTCGGCAACCATCCCGTGAGAACCGTCGGGATAGGTTACGATAAGGCCTTCGTGATAATAGGTGCGGCTTCCAGATGTGGTTGTGTAGAAATTCCTGACTATTCCTCCGTTTATTGCCCACATCCCATAATTGCCTAGATGGACATCGATCTCTTCCAGATAATTGATCTCCTCTGTCCCATCAGCGGTAATATACGCGTCGCCGAACGCCGCGCCGCCGAAGAACGTCAGAAGTATCGCGAGAAAACATAAGATGAAGACCTTTGTTCCTGACCTTATACTCATAACCTTTTCTCCCCTTCCTTCAAACAAGATAGATTTTCAAAAAAGAAAATTACCACCGCAGGGGTTGCAAGGTAACATGTTTAATTTTGCTACATCAAATTTAAGGTATAAACCACCCCATTCTTAATCCACTGTTACGTGAAACGATACAGAAAAACCTTCATCATGTCAATGTTTTTAGCCTCTGATGTGGCCTTTGACCAGAGTGAATTCACATGTCCAGATTTGAGGAATTTTGAGATTTTTTAGGGGGTATAGAGTTAATTTTGATGAGGAGCATCGGGATGAATCTGTTTGCCCTTCCCTGTGTCCCCTGCGTTGAAAAGGTTATGGTTTTGCCTTTTTTTGGTGCAATGTCCGGATTCTTAAGGGATCAGCCCGAGATTCCTCGTCGCCAGGTTTCTCGGAATGACAAGCAGGGCAAAGCTTTGCTTTTGCTTCTAACTGGTGCCTTGTACTTGCTTCCCGCTCTTGCCCCTAAACCATATACTTGCTTTTCGTCTCTTGCTCTCCTACCCTACGCTGGCGGAGCGCCAGCTAGGGCACCTTGTCTGCGGCTCTAACCTACGCCGACAGCATGCCGGCTAGGTCAGAGCGAAGCCTACCGAGGATCCAACGAGGTGCACGTCTGCGGTGAAAATGTCTTGGAAGTGGATTTTTCCATAAAAAAGTTTTTAATTCTCTATGCGGCCCCACCCTCTGTGCCCTCTGCGGTGAAAATGTTTTTGAGCTGGGTTTTACATATTCACGATTCAGAACTTATGGCATCAAACCAGATTCCTCACCCGCCTCCGGCGGGTTCGGAATGACAAACCTTGCTTTTCTACCCCTTCCTGTGGTCGGGGTGCCTTGTCTGTGGCTTGTCGGCCTCGGGTTTTCGTTTGTCATCCCGAGAAATGCAATGACGAGGGATCTGTTTATTATCTGGGACAGGATCAGATTCCTCGCTCCACTGACGCTCCGCATCAGAATGACAAGCGAAACAGGCACAGTCACATGTCACGAGGTTTTGACAACCCCGTTCACCGTTAACGAGGTCCCGACGAGGTTTAACGAGGGGGTGATCCAACGAGGTGCCTTGTCTGCGGTGAGAAGGGTTTGGTTGGCCTCGGCTTTTTCGTCTCCCGGGTTCTTGCCCTTATTGCCGCCTGGTTTTTGGGCTTTTGCGATTCACGATTTACAATTAACGATTGACGGGTTTCAGATTTTTTTCTCTCTTTCACGCTTTTAAGATCTTCCTATCCATCTCTCTCTCGAAACTCTCCCTGTCGACATACAGGATCGTCTTGAGCCCCATGGAGGCCGCCCTTTCGATATTGCCCTCGTTATCGTCCACGAAAAGGATCTCTTCCGGTTTTACGCCTGCCGCTGCGGCAAGGTATGTGAAAGCTGTGGGGTCTTTTTTTGTCTTGCCGGTGTCCCAGCTGTTGATTACTGGATCAAAAAGGTACAGGAACGGGGTTGTGGAGTCCAGCTCCTTAAGCCACTCCGCCTGGTCTGTGAGCATGGCGACAATGTATCCCTGTTGTTTTAGAGTTTTCACTTTTTCAAGCATCCAGGGACGTACGATGAATCGGGAGAGGATCATCTCCCGCAGTGTTTCGTCGGAAGCATCAATGCCGGCCCTTTTCCTGAACAGGTTCCACATTTGTTCCTCTGTGCATGCACCCTCTACAAAGCGGGCCTCGAAGACGAGCTGGAAGGCCAGCTTGACAGTCTCCGAAGGGTCAAGGCCGAATTTTTTTGCAATGGCTATCATCCCGTTTTGAAAACCTTCCTCTGCGATTACTCCGCCGAAATCAAAAGCCGCGCACCTGATCATGAGATCAGTTCCTCCATGCCGAAAGTTGTATAGTATGCTTATTGTCCGTGGGACATCTTGAGGATACTACATTTCACCGGAAGGAGATGCCCCAATGGCACCTGTTTTCAAAGTCCTGAACTGGTTCAGGGCCAGCGCGCGAAGGTACCGGTGGGTCGTCTGGGGCACAATGGCCCTTGCATACATAATAGTTTTCTTCCACCGCCTGGCCGCCGGAGTGGTGCGGGAGGATCTTGCCGCAGCCTTCGGGATATCGGGAACGGCCTTCGGCAACCTGGCCTCCATGTACTTTTACGCCTACATGGTCATGCAGATCCCGGTCGGTATGCTGGCCGACTCACTGGGGGCAAGGATCACCGTCTCGGCAGGGATCTTTCTTTCCGGTGCCGGGTCATTGATCTTCGGTCTTGCCCCTTCTATCGGGTGGGCCTACATGGGAAGGTTCATCGTGGGCATAGGTGCTTCGACGGTCTTTGTCTGCATGTTGAAGATGCTATCCGAATGGTACAGCGAGAAGGAATTTGCCACTATGTCAGGGGTGACCACCCTGATAGGGAATTTCGGCGGGCTCATAGCTCAGACACCCCTGGCTCTGATGGTTGGTATTTTTACCTGGAGGATGACCTTCGCTGGGATAGGAGTACTGTCCTTCGTCATAACGGGAGTATGCCTGTTTTTGATAAGGAACAGGCCGACAGAGATGGGCTTTGAGCCCGTCTCATCCGGGGGGCCCGAGAAGTCGGTTCACACTTCAGATCTCATGCCGGCCCTGAGGGCTGCGCTGAGATCGAAGGGGATATGGCCTGCCACTGCCCTTGGCGCACTCTTTTCAGGCGCCCAGCTCACCTTTACCGGTGCCTGGGGGGTTCCCTGGCTGGTTGATGTCTACGGCCTGTCGCGGAATGAAGCCTCCGCGATCGTCTCACTGGTGGTTATCGGGGCGATGACCGGAGGGGTGATGATCGGGAAGTTCTCAGACATGGTGGGGGCCAGGAGATGGCCACTGATACTGGTGGGCTCTTTAAACGTTGCAGCGTGGAGCGTAATAGTCTTCTGGGGTTCAGGAATGCCCCCACTGGTCATACTGAAGCCCACCCTCCTGTTGATGGGTATCTTCTCTATGGCGATGGTCCTTTGTATAGCCGTTACAAAGGAAACGAACAACCCCCGCTACACGGGGGTCGCACTTTCGGTCCTCAATATGGGTTTTTTCATAGGCATTGCGGCCTACCCGCCAGCCATGGGCGCGATGATCGACCTCCTGTCCTCATATTCGCCAGCGATACAATACAGGGGCGCTCTTTCCCTCTGCCTGGCCGGGGCCGTTGTGGGTCTTGCCCTTGCCTTCAGGGTCCCCGAGACCCACTGCCGGAACATCACAATTTCACAGGGCGGGGCCTGTAGCCACGATCAAACCCCTACGACCGGTCCTGGCAATGGTCACTCCGAGCAGTAGAGGTAACGTATACCGTTAAATCTTTCCGGCTCGTTTCTGCTCTCGAGGATGACCCTGTCCTCCTCCTGGATGACAGTCTTCAGGGTAAGGGGGAACACGAACTCGTTGAGGTCGATTATCGGCTGTATCTGGCTGATGGCCCTGTCGGTGAGTACTTCGGGCAGATCAACCCTGTTGACCTTCATGGTGTAGTCCTCGAGCCAGACCTGCTTCCCGCCCACAATACCGAAACGGCCCTCGAGCTCGATGAGGATGTCCAGCTTGAAAAGCAGCCTGACAGTGTAGTACCCACTGGCGTAGACTCCGTTCTTGCGGAAGTCGAGGAAGAGGTTGTGCCAGTTGCCGTCCTCGTCGCCGAAGACGGCGTCGGAAATGGCCCTGTTTACGTCTTTTTCAAGAATGGTGGCCCGGGCATTGACGAAGAGCATCTCCTCTACGTCCGGTCCGGAGGACTCCCAGCTGCATGGGTCGGTGAAGTCGGTGTCGAAAGCCTCGATCTCGAGTCGTTCAATTCTTACGCCGCCCAGCTCGCATCCGTAAAGGTCGAGGAACAGGTGGCGTACGCGCCCCGTCTCGTCGGGCTCCTCGTCAAGGATCATATCCATCGACTCGGGGTTCAGACCTTCTGCAAAGGCCTTGAAGAGCAAAGCGCCCCTTGTGTGGCCGTCGACTTTTCCCCTGAATTGATGGTCCCGGCCGGCAAAGGCAGTTCCAGCCATCAGAAGGATAACAAGCAGGGCAGCAAGTATGATTCTCGGGTTGCGCATCGTGAGACCTCCGATCCTGTTCGGGGGATGACCACGCTAGAGAATGATATCATACCAACCTTTGTACACAACCGGATTTCTGGTGGTATGCTGTATACGTACTATTACTGAAGGGTCGGTGCTCGAATTGGACGAGAGAAAGAGGGTCCTTCTTGCCGATGGAGCAATGTTCACCATCGCCATATTCTGGGGGTCGGGCTTTGGCGTGACCAGCTGGCTCCTGGGTTTCTTCTCGCCCATGTGGCTTCTTACAGCCCGGTTCATGCTGAGTACGGCCATACTGCTGGTACTGTTCCGTAAGCGCCTCAGGTTCCTGGGGAGAAGGGACATCCTTCTCGGCTGCTTCCTCGGCTTCCTCCTCTTCCTGACTTTCGTGGCCCATATAATCGGCCTGGTTTTCACGACCGCCGGGAAGCAGTCCTTCATAGCTTCCTCAAATGTGGTCATGGTTCCCTTCCTCTTTGCCCTCTTCTACAGGAGATGGCCCTCAAAAATAGCCACAGTCGGGGCTTTCCTTACGACGGCAGGACTGCTGGTCATGGCCTTCACTCCGGGGATGACCTTCAACTTCGGTGATTTCCTGTCCCTTGTCCTGGCCTTCGGTATTGCCCTGCACGTCCTTGCCGTGGGCAACCTGAGCCGGAGGATGGATCCCATTGCCCTGACGGTCATCCAGCTGGCCTCGGCAACGGTCTTTCTCCTTGCCAGCGCAATTTTCTTCGAGCCCTTCCCCGATGTCAGTGCCATCGCTCCCGCGGCGTTGCTGGGGCTTGTCTATGTAGCCGTATTCGTTACGGTCATCCCCTTCCTGGTCCAGACCGTTGCCCAGAGGTTCAGCCCCGAGGTCCATGCCGCCATTCTTCTCTCCCTTGAAGGCCCTTTCGGCTATGTTATTGCCGTCATGATCGGCCAGGAGGTCCTGAACTCCCAGGTAGTCCTCGGGGGGGTGATCATCCTTCTCGGGGTTATTCTTGCTGAGTGCGATACCTTCCTCAGGAGAGCCCTTCACCTCCCCGGGGCCGATGTTCATCTGCCGGGCTCTGCGGAGGGCGGACCCGATGCATAGGGTCAGGAAACTGCTTCCAAGGATGGCAGGAAGCAACTTCGCAATCATGAGCTTCAGCTACGTCTACTTTCTGCTGCCCCTATACCTGGATCACGCCGGGCTGAAGTCCCAGGCAACGATAGGCTGGATCCTGGGGGCCTACTACGCCGCTGCGACCCTCCCTCGTCCTTTCATGGCTCTGCTGGTGGAACGCTTCCCCTTCAGGGTCAGCCTGTCGGGGGCCGCTATCTGTTGCGCCCTTGGGAGCACCGGACTGGCTCTCTCCGGGGTCTCCCTTCCGCTTCTGATCCTCTCAAGGATACTCATGGGTTTTGGTTTCGGGCTATTCCTCGTGTCCCTGACCACCTACCAGACCATGGTGATCCCCCAGGAAGTCCGGGGAGGGGCCTTCGCCCTTATAACCATTGGCGCCATGGCGCCTTTCCTGGTGGTGGTGCCTTTCCTGGACTGGCTGCTTCGTCATGACGGCTACGGTATCTATGTCTGGATAGGTCCTGTGGTTGCCCTGGCATGCGCCATGGTGGGAGCGACCTTCTCCAGGGTGGACAGGGACAGGGCCGGGAAAAAGGAGGTGTGGGGTACCTACCCGGAACTTTTCCGTCTCCCTGGAGCGAGAGTGCTCTTTCTTGCCGTTTTTATCTATGCCATGACCGATGCTGCAATAATCTCGATCCCGACGCTGGCCATGAGCAAGGGGCTCCTCTCATCGTTCTTCATGGTGGCTTTCGCAGTGGGGGCCATTCTGATAAGGGTCGTCGGTTTCAGGCTCATGGACATATTTCCCAAGGATGTCATCTATACCGCAATGACTGCGTTGACCTCCCTTTCGCTCTTCGGCACGTCCTTTGCGGGTTCTTCAGCGAGTTTCGCTTTCTGGGGTTTCGTCTACGGCATCGGGGTGGGTGTTGGATTCCCCCTCTCGCTGGCCATGATAGGGGACGTTGCTCCTCCTGAACTGCGCCCGAAGGCCACAGCCCTTGTCTGGTTCATCCTCGACGGCTGTTTCTTCATAACCCCCGTTATCCTGGGGTATGCTTCTTCCTTCCTGGGGGTAGCCGGGGCGTTCCGTGCGATACCCGGTATGCTCTTCTTCGCGGCTCCGGCTGTCTACTTTCTTCTCTGGAGGCCCATCGGTAAAAAAGGGTTTTAATGATATCATTTTAAAACATTACCGAAAGGAGAGGACGGCAGTTGACCAATCCCCTTCTGGGTTCCATTTCAGGACTGCCCATGGTCTCCCGGCCGGCGGCGGTGGAATACTCGACCCTGAAGAACGAGATAGTGGCAAAGGTCGATTCCATCATGGAATCGAGGGATGATATATTCTCCCTGATAGGCGGGAACCAGGTGAGCACCATGCGGGTCAATCATGCGAACCACGCCGGGACAATGGCCGTTGTTTTCCTGTACAACAGGTTCGATCTTCTCGCTCTTGCCGTGCCCTGGGTATACAGGACCTACATTTCCCACGGCTTCTCCACGGAGTACTTTCCCTTGCTCTTCCAGACGTTCATCACATCCATAGAGAGGACGGTGTCCCCGGGGGCGGCCGGCGAGATAATGCCGGTCTACCTTTGGCTGCTGGAAAACCATGAAACTATCCTCAGGACAAGGTTCGATGCTGACGAGATCGGGTTAACATCAAGCCCGGAGAGAGAGGCCGAGAGAGTGGCCTTCAGGGATGCCCTCCTTACCGGCGATCACGGTTTTTGCCTCAGGGCGGCAGAGAAGGATCTCGCTGAACGAGGGGGGATCCGTGATCTCTATGTCCATATCCTCCAGCCATCTCTATACGATATAGGAAGGATGTGGGAGAGAGGCGAGGTATCAGTTGCCGAGGAGCACCTTGCCTCGGCAGTGGCGGGAAGGGTCATGTCCGCGCTCTATGCCAGGATAGCCTCCTCGGAGAGGACCAAGAGGACCTGCGTGGTCACTGCCGTGCCGAATGAACATCACGAGATAGGCGCAAGGATGGTGGCAGACCTCCTGGAGGAGGACGGCTGGAGCGTGTACTACCTTGGGAGCAACATAGAACTGTCAGGTGCCGTGTCTTTCATAAAGGAACGGAATCCCTTCCTGGTCGCTGTATCTGTTGCCTTGCCCTTTACCCTGCAGGGTGCGGCGGAACTGATCTCGGAGGTAAAGAGCGATCCCTTTCTGGCTGATGTGAGGTTCATGGCAGGAGGCCTTGCCTTCTCCGGGGCCGGTGATCTCTGGAAGTCCATCGGGGCCGATGGATATGCAAGGGATGCCTCGGAGGCAGTTGAGTTGGCGCGTCAGTGGTTCAGCGAGGGGGACAGGAGGAGAAGTGGACAGATCTGACCCTTCAGTCGAAAAGGTGATCAAGAAGTTTTTCGGATCCGAGAGCAGGACCATACTGTTGACCCTCGACCCGCAGGGGCTGATCGTCAGCTCCAACGGGGGGATGGAGAGGATCTTCGGGCTTCCCGGAGGCTTCTCCATGGGAAGGAACATATTCGACTTCATCCTGCCTGAGAACAGGGACCGTTTGAAAGGAGTTTTCGAAACTCTCACAAAAAAATCGCCCCCTGAAAGTCCTCAATGCCCGTTCCGGAAGGAGACCCTCAACTTCCGCCACTCCTCTTCGGCAGTCTACACCATGGCCTGTTTCTTTTCCCGCTGTGGAGGGACCGTTGTCCTGATCGGAGAGACCAGGAGAATGTCCGACAGCGAGATCATTATCAGGATGACGGACCTCAACAACGAGCTAGCCTCCCTTTCGAGGGAGCTCACCAGGAAGAACGTGGAGCTTGAGAGGGCCAACGCGACAATTAACCGGCTTCTTAACACCGACCACTTGACAGGAATCGCCAACAGGAGGGCCCTGCTTGAGTTTCTCGCGGAAAAGATCGAGAAGGAGGACGAGTTGCCCCTTTCCCTGGTAATGGCTGATATAGATCACTTCAAGAAGGTCAACGACAGTCTGGGACACAGTACTGGCGACGAGGTCCTCTCAGCTTTCGGAAAGATCCTCTCGGGGCAGGTCAGGGAGAGGGATCTCTGTGGAAGGTACGGGGGGGAGGAGTTCCTTATCGTCCTTCCCCGCACGGAAATCCATGAAGCCGAATCCGTCGCGGAGAGGGTGCGAACGACCGTGGAAGAGGCCGAGACAGGCGATCCTCCAGTCAGGGTGACAGCAAGCTTCGGGGTGGCCGTTTCCATTGCAGGGGGAAGTTCAGACGACCTCATCGGAAGGGCCGACAAGGCCATGTACAGGGCCAAGGCTTTGGGACGGAACAGGGTGGTCACGCAGGATTGACGGGCGGCTTCGCCTCCTGGCAAGTCCGTAACCTTCTTCGTTCTTCCAGCTGACCTTCCCGGATCTCCCGGTCGATCTTCATCCTGAGGGCTACCTCGTCGTCGGTGAGCCAGAAGTATTCAGGGGGGAGGTAGAGGATATCCTCCATCTCCGATTCGGTGAACATGATACGGAACCTTCCGCTGTGCCCTACCTCGACGTTGGTTACAAGCACCTCGCAATCCTCGCAGTCAAAGTAGACCTTCAGGTACATTCTGCACAGTTCGGCAGCCCGCTCCCTCACCTTTTCTCCGAGCTGGATATAGTGTTCGACCTCAAGCTTCAGCACCTTCCCCGCCCCCCTTGATCGCTCTCAGGAGGGAGTATAACATACTATCCTAGTAAACCGCTACCTTGGGGTTGGAGATATGATAAAAAAAGGAGGCAGACATCAGGAAGGGCAAAAGCTTAACTCGTGACTTGCAGGATCAAGAGTGAAACAGTGAACGGAAAATGCAAGGGTTTGTCATTCCGAGGAGGGAAACGACGAGGAACCACGACCTGGTTCCTTTAGATCCCAGATCTTCACCACAGACAAGGTCGTATGCCGTAACGGCTGCATATCTATTCCCCTCGTTAAAGCACCTTCCTCGTTAATTCACCTCGGGACCTTGTCGGGGCTATGCCGGGGCCGGGTCCTTCAGGCAAGCTGAAAGGTAGGCTTCGCTCTGACCAGGTTCGAGCACTGCCAACGCAGGTTAGGACGCAGATAAAAAATTGATTTTAATTTTGTCCTTTCGAGTCACGTGTTACGACTTTCCTGCTTCCAAGCCATCCAGAATACTGGCATAGGGAGAAGGGGGAGGGCCCCGATAATTATTAGGACTGCGGTGAGACTGGTGCGGTCCGCCAACGCTCCAATGGGGGCGAGAAGAAGACCAGCCAGTCCGAAGGAGAGTCCCGTGACCATGGATGCGGCAGTACTCCTAGCCCCCGGGGCCATCTCCTGGGCGGCGGCCCCGGTGACGGGAAGGATCCCCTGGAGAAGGGCATTCCCTATCATGTAGAGGGAGATCGACAGGAACCCGCTGGTAAGGGCTGCTGGGACCAGGAAGAAAGGCGAGAGGGCCATGGTGATCTCAATGACTTTTCTGCGCCCGAACCTGTCGGCGATGGGGCCTCCAAGCATGGGTGAAAAAGTCCCGACGGTGTTGATCAGAAAAAGGATAGTGCCGATATTGACAATGCTTCCCCCCCGGGAGGCTATGAAGAGGGGGAGAAAGAACCGGATCCCCTCGACTGCGGTATCCCTGCAGACGCAAACGATCCAGACAGGGAATATCACCCTGAAGGTCTTGCTGAAGGATCTTAAAAATCCCATGGGGGAGGGTGTGCCCTCGGAACCCTCAGCCTTGAGCGTAGGGATGTAACGGATCACCAGCAAGGCCCCTATGGAGACAGGGACCATAGCTGCGACTGGCATCAGTGGTCCGAACCCGAAAACCTTTGCCAAAAAAATCGCGTAAAGTGGGCTGAGGGTCGATCCGAGGATCCCTCCCACGGAGAATACGGCAAGGTAAAATGCCAGCTTCCCAGGATTACCGACGTAACCCACGCTCCCGTGTCCCAGGGGGTGGTATACGGCGCTCCCGAAGGCCCAGAGTCCCACTATGATGAAAGTGATCCCGTAGGTCGGTCCCAGGGGCAGGAGGGCAGCTCCAAGGGCGGTCATAAGTGGTCCTACGATTATCGCATAGGGGCGTGAAAAGAGGTCCGAAACATAACCTGCCATGGGCTGAACGATCATGTGGATGATCCCTGACAGGGATTTCAGAAGCCCTGCCTGGGCATAGGAGATCCCCAGGCGGCTGACTATCACTGGTATGAAGGTAGGTAGAAAGGTCCCATGGATATCGTTAAGAAAATGGGTCAACGCCAGTATAAGGAGCTTGATATTGAAAGAGGGTCGTTCCAGGCGCATTTTCATGATCGGGACTTCCTTTCAGGAGCATGACTGACGGCTCCTATTGTATCACTGCATACATGCATATCACCTTCCTTCAGGGTGGTATTATTGAGCTGACTTTTTCCTCTTCGATGGGAGCGAGGTTCGGCAATGGAGAACGCAAGGCAGGACATTCTTGATCTTCTCATGGAACTGGTCGGGATACCCAGTGTCTCCTGTACACCCGCCGAGGCAGAGGCGGGCAGATTCATTCACTCCAGGCTCGGAGAACTTCCCTACTTCCGTGACCATCCCGGGAACCTTCAGCTTCTTCCCGTCCCGGGAGATCCCTTTGGCAGGGAGGTGGTCATGGCCTTTGTGGAGGCAGTCCCGACCGTCAAGGGTACGGTAGTCCTCACGGGGCACTACGACGTGGTAGGTGCCGAAGACTTCGGATCTCTGGAGGACCTTGCCTTCTCCCCCCTGGAATACACTTCCGCTCTGAAGGAGAGAGGTCTTGACGGGGAGGCCGGAGAGGATCTCAAGTCGGGCGACTATCTCTTCGGCCGAGGGGTCATGGATATGAAGTGCGGTCTTGCCGTTGAAATGGCGCTGCTCTCCGAAGCGGCGCAGGAGCAGTCCAGCCTTGGGGTCAACCTTCTCTTCCTGGCCGTCCCCGACGAAGAAGTGGGTTCAGCCGGGATGAGGGCGGCTGTTCCCGCCCTGTTGAAGATCAAAGAGGATAGGGGTCTCGACTATCTCGGGGCCATACTTACAGAGCCTGGCAACGCGGGCGCACCCGATGCCGAAGGAGAAGTGGTCTTCCTGGGTGCGGTGGGAAAGGTAATGCCTTTCTTCTACTGTGCCGGTATAGGGTCTCACGTAGGGCAGTACTTTGAAGGCCTGAGCGCCTCCCTCCTTGCGTCCCATATCTCCCTTCTTGTCGAGGGCAACCCCCTGATGGCAGACAGGGCCGGGGATGAGACGGCACCTCCCCCGGCATGCCTCTCGATCAGGGATATCCGTAACAGCTATTCCGTAACGATCCCCGACAGGGCGGCGATCTTCTTCAACTACATGACCCTGGCAAAGACGCCGGCGGAGATCATGAAGGAGATGAAACAGGTCGCCGAAGACGCCTGTGAAAGAACGGTGGGACAGATCAGGGAAAGCGCTTCCAGGCTGGGTCTTTCCGCTGATGTTCCCCGCCCCCGGGTGGTGACCTTCGAGGAGTTTGCATCCAGGACTGACCTGGTTCGGGGAGGCGGAGCAAAGGCCGGGGTAAGGGAACTGGTCAGATCCTTGGACCCGGCCCTGGACGATCGTCAGCGTTCACTGGCGGTCGTCACGGAGATGCTGGGGTGGGCTCCCCCGGAGGGGCCGTTGGTGATTGTGGGCTTCCTCCCCCCCTATTACCCTCACCGACGGAACGACGGACAAAACCCGGGCGACCTGAGGGTGCGGAGAGTGGCTGAACGCGTCATAGAGTTGGCACACAGGGATCACGGCATCGCCATGTCATCCAGAGAGTTCTTTGCCGGTATATGCGACCTCAGCTACATGGGCTTCCAGGGGAGTGCCATGGACATGCTCTGCATGGCATCCAACACTCCCGGGTGGGGGAGTGTCTACAGGGTTGCTCTAAGGGAGATCATGGGACTGGATATCCCGGTACTTAATCTCGGTCCCTCAGGGAAGGATCCTCACAGACCGACCGAGAGGCTTTGCCTCTCCTACTCCCTGGAGGTCTTCCCGATCCTGCTGCGCGAGGCGGTAGTGTCCCTGGGGCTGTCGCACCCGATGTTGACACCTTGAAGGGGAGTTGGATCCTTTCATGAACGGCAACAAAAGCGTCAGGGAGGGGGCGGGCACCCCCTCGGTACGCCTTGTCAGGGCTGCCTTGATTGGCGGTGTTTATGCGGCCCTGACCCTGATCTTCGCCCCGTTGTCCTTCGGTCCGATGCAGGTTAGGGTCTCCGAAGCCCTGACGCTCCTTCCGTGGATATGGGCCGAGGCGATCCCAGGTCTTTTCGTGGGTTGCCTCATCTCCAATTTTGTCGGCGGTTTCGGTATAATCGACATGGTATTCGGAAGTGCGGCAACACTAACCGCTGCCATACTTACCTCCAGGATGCCCAACCGGTACCTCGCCGCCGTACCCCCAGTTGCCGTCAACGCCCTCGTTGTAGGGGGCTATCTTTCCGTTCTCCTTGATATTCCTGCAGTCCCGACCATGATCTATGTCGGTACAGGTCAGATGATCGCGTGCTTTGGTCTGGGGATACCTCTTCTCTCGTTGTTCGAAAGGCGGTTTCGCCGTGGAGGATGTTAACAGATTTTTTAACGTCGATGCTTTCTACGAGACTCTTATTGATCAGGCCCCGCTGGGTATTGCCATCCAGCTCACGGACGGTAGAGTGATCCGTGCGAACGATTCCTTCTGCAAGATGTTTGGTTATACCATGGACGAGGTTGTGGGGGGCCAGCTTGATGACCTCGTCGCACTTGAAGGGGACATCTACGCTGAAGCTGGGGACGTGACAAAAAGGGTCGTCCACGGAGAGAATATCTTCATCGAGGCGGTCCGGACACGAAAGGACCGTTCCAGGATCCCACTCTCCATATGGGGTGTTCCAATCAGGGAGGGTGGAAGGACCCTGGCGGTATACGCCATCTACGAGGACATAAGCGAACGAAAGGCAGCGGAGAAGGATCTCAGGCGAGAAAGGGCCCTCCTTGAAAGAGTGCTGGTAGATTCACCGGACGGAATAGTCCTCTTCGATGAGGAGGGGGTAGTCTTTCGTACCAATCCCGCCTTCGAACATCTCTTTGGACTGGACCCGGGGGAAGCCCTGGGGCATTCACTCTGGGAGGTCGTAGGCAGAGGGGAAAAGGATGCCGATATTCGCGACAACATCAAGAAGCTGAGAGATAAGAAGAGAGTGGACCACGAGGCTGTCAGGGTTCGCAAGGACGGCAGCAAGGTCCACCTGTCAATAAGGGGGGCGGCTATATCCCGTTTCGACTCCTCCGGGGAATATCTCGCCATCTACAGGGACATAACCGAGAGGATAAGGTCGGAACAGGAACTGGCCAACGAGAGGATCTACTTCGAGAACCTCTTCATGAACAGCCCCCTGGCCATAGCGCTCGTATGCGATGATGGCGTCATCCAGCGGGTCAACGAGTCCTTTGAAAAACTGTTCGGATACAGCAGCTGGGAGTGCGTCGGGATGAACCTGGATGATCTCATAGCGCCGGGAGAGGCCCGGGACGACGCCGAAAAGCTGACCAGGGACGTTGCAGCCGGATCCATCCTCAAGACCGAAAGGACCAGGCTTAGAAAGGACGGAAGTCGGGTGGATGTCCAGATCAATGCCGTGTCATTCCCCGTCGCCGGAGGGCAGAAAGTGGTGTACGCCATATATCAGGACATAACCGAGAGAAAGATCCTCGACGAGAAGATCCGGCACTTCGGCTACCATGACGCCCTGACAGGACTTTACAACAACGCCTTCCTCGAAGAGGAACTCAGGCGCCTGGACACCTCAAGACAGCTCCCTATCAGCCTTATCATGGCCGACGTGGACAACCTGAAACTTATCAACGATGCCTTCGGTCATATGGAGGGCGACCAGTTGATAATTGAGGCCGGGGCGATCCTGCGGTCCTGCTGTAGGCAGGAGGACCTGATCGCCCGCTGCGGCGGCGACGAGTTCATCATGCTCCTGCCAAGGACGTCCCTCCTGGAGGCAAGGTCGATCTGTGACCGCATAAGGCAGGCCTGTGATCGTGCCTCGAAGGGGATGATCCCCCCGAGCATCGCCCTTGGTGTTGCCGCCAAGGACGAGGTTACCCAGGATTTCATGCAGGTCAGGAAAAAGGCCGATGACGACATGTACCTGGACAAACTGATGCGGAGCGAAAGGTCCCGTTCGGCCATATATTCCCGGATCGTGGACTTCCTGGGCTCCGACCCCAGGAGAAGGGCTCATATTTCAAGGCTTAAGAAGCTGGCGGAGTCCTTCGGGACTTTTCTTGCCCTCCGACAGGACGAGATCGAAAACCTTGACCTTCTCGCCCAGTTCCACGACATCGGGCTGATGCCGATACCGACGGATGTTCTCTACCGCGAGGGGCCTCTTGACCCCGAAGAGTGGGAGGATGTCCGTAAACACCCTGAAAGAGGTTACCACCTTGCCAGGAACCTCGCCCCGATATCTCCCGTTGTCGAGGACATCCTGTGCCATCACGAGCACTTTGATGGATCGGGCTACCCCAGGGGGCTTTCCGGGGAGGATATCCCCCGACCTTCCAGGATCATTCACCTGCTGTGCGCGTACGAGGTTATGACCGGTTGGCGTTCCTACAGGCAGGCTCTATCCCCCGAGGAGGCTCTCGAGGAGATCGCCTCCCAGGCCGGAAAGCAGTTCGATCCCCGCATGGCCGGGCTCTTCATCAAGCTCCATAGGACCATGGAGCTTGATGGCCGCCTTATCTAGCTAACCTTTCAAGGGACTCTTTCCCGACGTTCCAGCAGGCAACACTCCTCGAAGGCCAGGCCGTAGTCAAAGAGGGTGCCTGCCTGCACCGCTCCGTCCTTGTCGGGCACATCGGGGCGAAGGGGCAGCCCCCGAAGGACCGATCTTTCACCTCCACAGGCCGGGGGGGTCTTATCCCCTTCCCAATGCCGGGCATGGCGGAGATAAGGGCAAGGCTGTAGGGGTGGAGGGGGTTTTCGACCACCTGGTCAGGGGGGCCTGTCTCGACCACGGTGCCTTTGTACATGACCACAACCCTGTCTGCAAAGGCTGCCGCGAAGGGGAGGTCGTGGGTTGCCATGAGAAGCCCCATCCCCTTCCTGGTCCTTCGGCGGAGGATCTCCATTACTTCGCCCCTGTTGGCCGCATCCTGCATGCTCGCCGGTTCGTCGGCCAGAAGTAGCTCCGGATCGAGCGAGAGGGCCCTGGCTATGCTGACCCTCTGTCTCTGCCCACCCGAAAGGGAAAGCCTGACCCTCTCCTTCCAGAGATCCTGGTCGTCAAGGCCCAACTCGGCGAGGAGCTCCCTGGCCTTTTCCAGTGCCTGCTCCCTGTTCCCTTTCCCGGTTATCCGGACGGGCTCTGCAGCGGCATCAAGGGTATTCAGCGTGGGTGGGACGCATCCGAAGGGATCCTGGGGGACGTAGCCGCAGCGCCTTCGTAACGTTACAAGTTCCTTGCTACCACAGAAAGACAGGTCCCTGTCGAAAAGGGTCACCGACCCCTCAAACATTGGGACCAGGCCCAGGCACGCCCTGAGCAGCGTTGTCTTTCCGCTCCCTGACTCCCCGACCACTGCCACGCAACCGCCGGTGGGAACATCCATATCCACTCCCTTCAGGGCCTCGGTGGTGCCCCTTGGCGACAGGAAAGAGACCGACACTCCCTTCGCAGAGAGAAGGAGTTCTCTCATGGTCTGGCCCCTCCCTTGAAGCTGAAGGCCGACAGCAGTTTCCTTGTATGTTCGTGGGAGGGGGATCGCAGGATCTTCGAGGGGGTTCCCGTCTCCACAATCCTGCCTTCGTACATCACTGCCAGATCGTCACAGACGGAGATCGCCAACGGGAGGTCATGAGTGACCAGAAGGAGTCCCATCCCCTGATCCCGGACCATTCCCACGAGGGTCGTGACGACCTCGGCCTGGGTGATCATGTCCAGTGCACTTGTCGGTTCGTCGGCTATCAAAAGGCCCGGAAAACAGGATACGGCCATGGATATGACTGCCCGTTGCTTCTCACCCCCGGAGAGTTCGTGGGGAAATTTTCGGGCATGGATCTGGGTAAGGTTCGTCATCGCCAGAAGTTCGAGGGTTCTTTTCTCGGCCTCCCTGCGCGACAGCCCCAGCCTGACCTGGAGTACCTCGGATATCTGATAGCCTACGGTCAGGACCGGCGTAAGCGAGTTCATCGCGCCCTGGGTGATCAGGGCCGCTCTCTTCCATCTGAACTCTCTCATCCACTCCTCATCGGTTGAGACCAGGTCTGTCCCGTCGTAGAAAATGCTCCCCGACAATTCGGTCCGGGGAGGGAGGAGACGAAGGATTCCATAGATCAGGCTGCTCTTGCCTCCCCCCGATCCCCCAACGATGGCGGTTATGCGTCCCGCCGGGATCTCAAGCGATACATCCCTGACCGCCGGGACATTTCGGGCGGGGGTCCGATAGGTGATAGACAAACCTCTTACGGATATCAGCCCTGGCCACCCCCTCTCAGTCGGGGATCGGCCATCTCTTCTATGGAACGGCCCATGTCGAGAAAGACAAGGCATATGATCGAGATCCCAAGCCCCGGCGGAATGATAAGCCACCAGGCCCCTGCCGTGAAGGCTCCGAACCCGTGGGCCTCATGGAGCATCCTCCCCCATGAGATGATCCTGGGATCTGAAAGCCCGAGGAATGAGAGGCCCGCTTCGGCCAAAATTGCCCCCGGCACTCCCAGGGACACCGCAGCGAGAACTATCGGCATAGCTTCAGGAAGAAGGTGTCGGTAAAGGATGTACCAGGACCCGGCCCCTATGGAGCGGAGATTCTCTACGTAACAGGACTCTCTGAGGGAGAGGGCCAGGGATCTGACCGTCCTTGCCGTACCCATCCAGGAAAAAAGTCCCAGGATCAGCACAAGTTGCCAGAGTCCCTTTCCCCAAATTCCCACGAGGACCATCAGGATCGGTAGAATGGGGATCGACAGAAGCACATCCACGATCCTCATGATAAGGCTGTCCGCAACCCCCCCCAGGTAGCCGCTTGCAAGCCCTATGGAGAGTCCCAGCAGTGAGGCGATGAACGTGGCCGAGATCCCCACCAGAAGGGACACCCTGATACCCACGATAAAAAGCGAGAGGACATCTCGCCCTCTCTGGTCGGTCCCCAAAAGCCCCCATCTTCCTCCGGGCAGGACGAGTTCCATGGATCCCTCCGATGGAGAAGGACCCTCCAGTGAGAGAGCATGGAGCCCCCTTGAGGGAAAGAGCAGGGATGTCGCGCTGGCAAAGGGGGGAATGCCCAGAACCGTCTTGAAGGTCATGTCCCTCGCGTCAAGGTCGATGGACCACACCCCGCTTCCATGGAAGGAGGAAAGGGTGTACTTGCTCCCCTCCGGGGTCGTCCATACCAGTCTTGCCACAACGTCATGGTCAAAGGTCAGTTGTCCCCTGAGGGTGAGGTTTTCGGGGGCATCCCAGTCCCATTCGATGTTCATCTCTTTCGAGTTCGGCGAAAGATTACCGGAGAAGGGTGGCGGAGCATCTCCACCGGACCATACCGGTGGCGCGAAAGGTTTGGCAACGGTCTCCTGCGGTCCTTTGGAAAGGCTCATGGGTCCGATGACCGCTATGGCAAGGATCAGGAAGAACGTTATGAAACTCCAGCGGGGGACCTTCATCACCTCTGGGCCCTCCTCCCGACCCTGATCCTGGGGTCCGCAAGGGCGTAGGCTGCATCGGCAGCAAGGTTGGAGACGATGGTCAGAAGGCCAAGGATGTAGAAGGCTGCCCCTGCGGCGGGGTAGTCATGCCCCATTATCGAATCCAGGAGGTACTTCCCGACGCCGTGGAGGGAAAATACCGTTTCCGTGATCACTGCGCCCGAAACTATGCCAGGAAGGGCCAGCAGGAAGATTGTGAGGACCGGCGGCAAAGCCGACCTGAAGGCATGGTTCCAGAGTATCCTGCCCTCGGGAAGCCCCCTGGCCCTGGCCAGGAGGATGAAGTCTTCCCCCAGGGTCTTCACCATGAGGTTCCTCACGTATATTGCCCAGGAGCCGAAACCCAGGAGTACCAGTGACCCAACCGGTAAAAGAAGGTGCCACAGGTAATCCAGTGCTCTCGCGAAAGCGCCCTCCGGGAGGGGGATAGATACGCTCCCTCTGAGGGGAAAGACCGGGAAGGTGTATGCGAAAAAAAGGAGAAGGACCAGCTGGACGAAGAACGAAGGAAAGGAGAAGGACACCGATCCCGATACAAGGACAAGTTTTTCCGTCAACCCCCCTCTTCTTCTGGCCGCCTTGACGCCCAGCCATATTCCCAGAGCCGACGAAAGAAACAGGGCCGATCCAAGGAGGGCAACCGTATTGGGGATACGGCTCTTCAGTTCTTCCCAGACGGGTCTTTGGGAGAGGAAGGATATCCCGAGATCGAAGGTCAGCATCCTTCGGACATAGATCAGGAACTGACGGTAAAGGGGGAGATCGAGACCGAATAGCTCCCTCAAGCGTTCCTTGGCCTCCGGGGAGAATCGGGGGTCGACGATCGTAGATACGGCGTCGCCGGGCATGACCCTGAAAAGGAAGAAGTTCGCGGCTATGACCAGCAGCAGTACGGCTACTGCGCCCAATGCCCTCCGGGACCAGTAGGACCACAAGAGCTAGTCACCTCCGATCAGCCAGAAGTCCTCGTTACTGACAAAGTGGACGTACTCTCCCTGGCGGTACTCCCTGAACACGAAGGGCCCTGTCCCCACAAGGGATGTCAGTCCCTTCACAGAAGGGTGGGGTTCTGCAGCAGGCTGCCATGTCTCCCATTCGTCAACTCCTTCAAGGAGGTGGGCTGGGAAGACAGGGGAGCCGCCGATGTTGTGGAGATGCCAGAAGGAAACATTCTTCATCGTTACAATGACCGTCAGGTCGTCAGGGGTCTCCACCTTCAGGATGTCCCTGACGTTGTCGAAGTACCTGGGTATTTCGTTGTCCCTGAGGAACTCCAGGGTCTTTCCCACGTCCTTCGATGTAAAAGGGGAGCCGTCGTGCCATTTGACCCTGTCCCTCAAATGGAAGGTCAGTCTCGTATGGTCTCCGTCCTCTCCGCTGACTGTCTCCACCTCCCACTTGGTGGCCAGCCAGGGTATATCATCCAGGGTCTCCGGGTCCACGGCGATCATGCCATCGTAGATCAGACCGAGCACCTGCCAGTCGTAGGCTGAGCCAGTACTCAGTGGGTTTAGTGATCGGGGTTCATCGGAGAGGCACCAGAACACGGGTCTCTCGCTGCCATCGGAGGACCTCATGTTGAGAAGGGTCCAGATGTTGTCCGCCGAGGTGGCCTGGGTGCTGATCACGCCATCCCACCCCTTTCTGACGGCGGCCACCATGTAGCGTGAGTAGACCGGTATCCACGGGGATATCTCCGATAGCATCTGCTGGGCCTTTCGGGCCGCTCCCTCGGCGGTCTGCCTGTCAGGGGCCCACCGTAGTTCTTCCAGCACCTCGTCCAGCAGAGGGTCGTGAAGACCCTGTATGTTGTACCCTCCCGTCACATCCATGGAGGAGTGGAAAAAGGCGAAGAGGCTGTCGGGATCCCTGGTTAGGCTCCAGGCCATGACGAAGAGATCAAAATCGTGGAGGTCGAGCCTTCTGATCATGGTAGAGAAATCGAGGGGTTCCACCGAGACGGGGATCCCTATTTCCTTTAGAGCGTTGGCGATCCTGCTGGATATCTCCGCTGTGGTGGGGGCCACCTGGGCCGTAGGGGACAGGATCTTGACCCCCTTCAGGGGAGATTCCTCCCCCGGAGGGATCAGCCTTCCGTCGGGTGACCACCTCCAACCTTCTTCCTCGAGAAGCACTCTTGCCCCCCTGGGGTCATGTTCCCAGGTCGTTACGTCGGTCTCATGGTAGGGCGATACCGGGGGAAGATAGGTGTTTACGGGTTCGCTGTATCCGGAAAAGATGTCCCTCACGATCTGAATGGACGGGATGGCCATTGAGGCCGCCTGCCTTAGTGTCTTGTCATTCCATGGTCCCTTGCGAAGGTTGAAGCCCATGAAAAAGAGATGGAATCCCCTTGATATTGAAAGGTTAACGTCCTGGTTGGACGACAGTCGCTCGATATCCGAGGGGCGGGTTACGTCTCCGAGTACGTCAAGCTCTCCCTTTTGAAGCGCCAGTATCTGGGAGTCGGGATCCCGGTAGATAACCATGTAGAGGTCCCGGATATGAGGTCCCCTCACGGCGGAGACGTCAAAAGCCGTGGAAACGGTCGCGTTAAGGATGACGGACACCAGCACGAGGAATAGAAGAACGGCTCTTTTGAGTATCATTTCCGTCACCCCCAGAAAGGTTTCGGATATCATAGCACAGGGTAAAAAGATCAAGCGTGAGACGTGACGCAAGAACAGGACCTGTTACTCGGAACTCGTAACGGGGGGAAGAAAATAATCCCCGGTGAACGGTAAACCGCAAGGCCAGGAGCGGATGCCTACTGTTGACCGTTCACCGTTGACTGTTTAGCGTTTACGCCTTTTAACCTGCGAGTAACCAGTGACTGCTTCCCCTGTTCACGGGTTTTGTTACTCAGCGATCACCGCCAGGAAGACCAGCGGTTCGTCGCCTGTGTTGATTATGGAATGGCTATGCCCGTCAAGCGTAACGGCCGTATCCCCTGGGCCTACCTTAACCTGGACTCCGTCCTCGATGAAGATCCCCCTCCCGGAGATGATGTGATAGACCTCTTCGTCGCCAGTATGGGTGTGCTCGCCCACGGCCGCACCCGGATCGAGCTCTACTCTGGCCACCATTTTGAGGTGGCTGCCCTCGGGCTTTTCGCCCGGGGCTATCAAGGGGTAGAACATTCCACCGCCGGGTCCTCCCTGGAGATTCTCCCTTCGAATTGCTCTCATATCCTTGCAGCTGCAGAACATGGTATGACCTCCTTTTTTGTAGATCGTGAAACGTGAGACGTGAGACGTAAGAACAAAAAAGCGTGAACAGTTAAGGGCAAGATTAAAGCAGGTCTCTCTGCGACTTCTGTTTACGGTTGACCGTTTACCGTTCACGCTTTTGATCTTTCGAGTCATGCGTCACGCGTCATGTCCCACCTCTGACGTTCCACCGATCTTCCTCATCGTTCCGAAGATCACTACCGCCATACCTCCTGCCATGACGGCGCCGGTAGTGAATACAGCCTCTATTCCCCTGGATGCGAAGACCATACCGAACAGGGGCGGCCCCAGGGTCTGCCCCAGCCTCAGGGACATGCTGTTAAGAGACATCACCATGGCCCGGTTCTCTTCAGGTGTGTTGTTGGTGAGTGTTGTAAGGAGGTTGGGGATGTTGATCCCCTGTCCAATGCCGAAGAGCATCGCAGGGACTATCATCCCAGAACAGCCCGACACGTGAAGGATGAAAAGCAGCGCCGAACAGTAGAGTATGAATGCTATCGCCATCAGGGAGCGGCTACTGAATCGGGCGGAGAACCATCCTGCCCTGTAAGAGGTGACAGCGCTCGAGATGGACATTGCGGCCGATACCAGCCCTATGGTCAGGGGTGTAGCGCCGTAGCCTGATTCCAGGTAGAAGGGAAGAAAGGTGAGGAACCCCCCGTACTGGATGACGAAGGTCATCATGCTGGCAAATAGCAGGACTGGGACACCCTTTCTTGCAAGTTCCCGCAGGAGCGGCCGGGGAGCTCCTCCTGCTGATTGCCCGCCAGGTGGAAACCGGTCTCCCTCATTCAGGCCAAGGTATGCCCAGAATCCAACTGGAAGGGCCACCAGAGCCAAAAGAAAAGGGTAATTCCAGCCCGCCATGGCCAACAGTCCTCCAAGAGCCGGGTAGATGGCGGTACCTACACCAATTACACTTGTGTTGTATCCCATGGCGGCCGATCGGTCGTTGCCCTTGAAAAAGTCCCCTATAAGGGCGACGTTCAGGGCGTTGAGCGGGGCCGAGCCTACCCCCTGCAGGAACCGGAGAAAGATCAGGGTGCGGAAGTCACGGGCAAGAAAGCACGCCCCTCCTGCTATCCCAAAGAGGAAGAGGCAGGGGATCAGGATCTTTCTCCTCCCGTAACGGTCTGAGAGAAAGCCCGTCACAGGAGTGAACAGAAGTCCCGGGATCGTGAATGCGGAGATAAGCCATGCCGCGTCCTCCTGGTGGACACCCAGGGCACGGATTATCTCCGGGAAGGCCGGGGCAACGCTGGCTACTCCCAGAACCGAGATCAGGGTCACTCCGAAGACTATGTTGAGGTTGGGGTCAAAGAGAACAGGCTGGTTGTCCTGTGAGGATCGGTCCTTCGAGATGGGTTCCCTCCCCCTTTGCTGCTACCACCGGTTTCTGTGCACTCTTGCTGCGTCGTATCTCTCCGAAGGCCCCTTCCCCTCGTCAGGATATCCAAGAGAGATGATGGAGAAGGGGGTGATGTCAGTGGGGACAGCCAGCAGTTCAGAGAGCCTGGATACAAGTTCCTCGTGGGGGAATACCCCTAGCCACACTGATCCGATCCCGAGGGCATGGGCGGCCAGCAGGATGTTCTCGGTGGCCGCTGCACAGTCCTGGGGCCAGAATTGAGGGGCGGGGATATCCCTGGTGATACCGCATACCACTATCGCTGCCGGAGCCTTGAGAAGCATTCTGGAGTAGGGGTGGAACAGGGGAATTTCTTCGAGGGTCTTCCTGTCGTCGACGACGATGAACTCCCAGGGCTGCTGGTTGTGTGCGCTGGGGGCGCTCATCCCGGCTTTCAGGAGGGTCTCGATGGAAGAGTCTTCAACAGGCCTGTCGGTATACCTTCTTATGCTTCTTCTGGAAAGGATCACTTCCAAGGTATTATTCTGCATGGTCTACCTCCTGGATACCCCCTGTGGTATTATGGCCACAAGGCGGGTGAATAATATGTGAATCCTCTTCAAGGCCGTGGCTTCGGCCATCACATGGATATGGGATCTCATCCGGGGTCTGTTCATCCCTGGTTGAGGATCCCTCAAGGGTGCGGGAGGGGGCCTTTCCCGGGCTCCCTTCCTCCTATCTTTCCTGAAGTCTCATGTCAGTTTCAGGCCAGTGCTCTGGCTCGATCCTGGGGTTGTCAGGATCCACGATCGAGATGTTCCCCAGGGGGGAGTGCTTGGATCGGTAGAGGGCTGTGTCTGCGTTCACCAGTACGGCCTGCTGGGTGATCCCGGGGATAATCTTGGTCACACCCACCGAGACGGACCTGAATTCAGGGATAACCTCCCCTACGGCCTTCCTGATCCTCCTGGCCACCGTCTCGGCCAGGGAAAGGTCGCCACTGTCAAGGACCACTACGAACTGGTTGCCCCCGAAACGGGAGACGATGTCGCCTGACCTGACCGATTCCAGTACAGCCTCGGCCGATCTCTTCAGGTATGCGTCGCCAACAAGGTGACCGTGGGCCTGACAAACGTTCTGGTAGTCGTCGAGGTCGATGAAGAGAAGGGCCTTTTCGGTCTCGTTCTCTGTGAGGACCCTCAGAAGGTTGTCACAGTACCTCCTGTTGTAAACGCCCGTCAGATCATCCCTGAGAGCCATGTTCTCGGCGTCCTTCTTGGCGGAGATAAGAGAGGACACATGGCCCAGGTTCATCCTCAGGATGTCCAGGAAGAAGTAGGAGAACAGGAGGGTAAAGGAGTAGGTCACTATAACGTAGGCCATGGTCTCGTCCAGTTCCCTTACCCGAAGAATCGGGTAGTAGAAACAGAGGGCGTTGTACAGAAGCACAAGGAAGAAGGCGAATCCCTTGGGTTTGATGAAGTAGGGACCCACCAGCGCGCAAAAGAGAAGGGTCATGACCTGCCTTAGAAGAAGGATCGTCACCGGGATCCCCAACAAGGTGAAGGAGAGCGGGAAGGAGGATATGAAGAGCAGGCCGGCAATGGCGGTTATGCCCAGAAAAGACCGCTTCCTCTTCGAGGATACGGAGGCAACGGCAAATGAACATATGAAAAAGAACAGCGCCAGGGCACCGTCGATACTCACTATGGGGTGATAGCCAAAGAGGGTGTCGGTAATATACATGGTAGCGAACCAGCCTGATAGAACGAAACAAGTCGCTATCTTCCTTTTCCTTTGCTGTTTCTGGAATTCTGCAGCAGTCTTCCCCATCTCGGACCGATCCATCGGTAACCCCCCGTTTTCGAAAAAAGACCCTGACAATAAGGATACTATTTTAACCCGGATTAGGAAAGGAGAAGGAGTTCCGCAAGTGTCCTCCTCCTGCCGAAGAGACCCATTTCAGGGCATCTTCCCGGTTTCTGACCTCTCCGAGAGCTACCGCCTCGTCCAGGTCGTCCATGATCCTGCCTATCTCCGGTCCGCTCTCAAGACCGGTTAACGCCATTACCTCCTCTCCCGTGATCCTCTTGCCGAATGACTGCAGGCGTACAATGAAAGGTATCGACCCCACCCTCCTTTGGACCCAGACCCCGGTGTCAGGTTCACTGTTCAGGCTGAAGATGAACCCCAGAAGTGACAGCTTCCCGATCCAATCTGCCCCCCTTGATCTGAACAGCCGTGCCCAGGTGCGGACATCACAGCCATCAAGGGCCACCGTGAGATTCTCTACCAGCGCTGATATCTCCCGTGACAGACTGTTCGGCCAGTTCCATGCCGATAGAGTTCCTGTTACTGTTGTTCCTTCATCGGCAAGCAGGGTGGCCGCCCGGACAGCCGGGTCGGCCGTCAGGGCGCAGGCATTGCGGATCCTTGAGAAAACCTGATCCCTCTGGAACGGCGAAAGACCCTTCAGGCAGGGCAGGATAGGGTCAAGGATACCTCCCTGTTCCAGAGTCTCCAGAAAGGCGGGCAGGTCACCTTCAAGGGCGTGGAGAACCTCTCTGCCGATCCGGGGAAGGGGCATGACAGCCACCCGGCTTGCGAACTCGCGGCAGGTTTTCAGGGACCCCTGACCGACCCTGAACCCGGGGAGTTCCGAGACAAACCTGGCGATCCTTACCGCTCTCAGAGGATCGGCGATCAGTCTCTCTACAGGGTCGCCTGTGAACCTGAGCAGCCTCCCGGCAAGATCGCTCCTCCCCCCCCAGGGATCGATGATGGTCCCGTCGGGGACCATCGCCATGGCATTTATCGTGAGATCTCTCCGCCCCAGGTCCTCTTCCAGGTCCTTGCCCTGGAAGGTGGAGACATCTATCCGGCACCCCCTGGACAGAACGATCACCGTCACGGCGGGCGGTCGTCCCAGGACGGGTGATCCGGGCCAGATGTCCAGGATCTCATCCATAGGGGCCGACGTGGCAAGGTCCGCCTCCGTCGCCCTCCGGGAAAGGAGAAGGTCCCGGACCGCGCCTCCGACAACGGCCGCCTCGTGACCCCGTGAGACAAGCATTGACGAAAGGGAGAGGGCCGCCAGGATAGCTTCCTGCAAGGGTCTCATCACCTCTCATGAATTGTATCACTTTACCGCAGCGGCGAGGTCTTTTCAGAGAGGATACATATCCGGTCTGAAGAATCTTTCTCTGAGGTTCCCGGTCCATGGAAAAAGCAAGGCCCGGAAGGCTGTAGAATAGAAAGGCGATAATATTACCGACGTCAAAGGGGGTCATGGAGACCAATGATCATTGCGTGGGTGCTTGCGGTTCTGCTCTTCTCCCTTTCCTGGCTTACCGACACAGAGAGATCCATTGAGGCCGCCAGGACTGCCTGGTCACTCTTCCGGAGGATCCTTCCCATGTTCGTTATTGTCCTGGTGCTCACTTCGCTGAGCCTGGGTCTGATCAGCGAGGAGGTCCTCCTTGAACTCCTGGTCGGGAAAGGGCTCCTTGCGGGGAGCGCCATCGGGGCTGCTGCCGGTTCCGTAGCAGCCATTCCGGGTTTCGTGGCCTTCCCGTTGTCGGGAATTCTCCTTGGAAAAGGCGTTCCCTACACGGTGATCGCGGCTTTCACTACCACTCTCATGATGGTCGGAGTGGTCACTTTCCCCCTGGAAAGACAGTATCTCGGTGTCAGGGCGGCTCTGGTGAGGAACCTGGCCGGACTGGCAATGGCCCTTATCGTCTCCGTCGCCATCGGGGTCTTCTTCGGGGAACTACCATGAAGAAGGACAGAGGATCGCCATTCCCTGCCTGGGCAGTGCTCATTGCCTTCGCGATCTTCGCGGCCCTTTCGGCGTATCTGGGTTTTGAGCCCGGAACGAGAAGTGCCTCCAACTTCCTCTCCTTCGTAAAGTCAATGACGGGTCTTCTCCCTCCAGCCTTTCTCCTCGTAGGGCTTTTCAACGTCTGGGTGAGGAGGGAGACCGTGGAGAAGCATCTGGGAAAGGACTCCGGGGTGAGGGGTTATTTCTGGGCCATCGTGCTTGCGGGGACCATGGTAGGAGGTATTTACGTCGCCTTGCCCCTCTGCGTGGTCCTCCAGAGGAAGGGGGCTTCCCTGGGGGTCCTGCTTACCTTTCTCAACGCTGCGGCGATCTGCAGGGTCCCCATGACCATATTCGAGGCCTCTTTTCTGGGTGTTGGCTTCACCGTCATCCGGTTCGCCGTATCTATCCCCCTGGTAATCCTGACGGCCAGGGCCATGTCCTCCTGGCTTGGAGAGGGTTTCAGGATCACCGGGTCAGCAGGGAATAAAAGCTGATACTATCCCTGGCAGGGACTGGAAGCCCCGATCCCTCCTGTGTGCCTGGAAACGGATTCAGCGAACTCTCGGAAAGATCTTATGCTGGAGGCCAACATCGAGACGACGGTCCCCCGGTCGGCCGAGCGGCAGCTGTTGAGAAAGATGTTCCGAAGTTCGATGGACCTCTTCATCCCTTCTGCCAGTTCGGGTGAAAGCACCTTTTTCATAGTCAGGATGTCGAACCTCTCCGGCATGGAGGTTGGCGACGGTGCGGAATGGTCTGAGAGGATTATGGTCGATGCCATGTCGAGGCATATCTGGAGGCCCTGTTCCAGGTCAAGGGCTATTACGTCCTGGAGCTCGGGATCCATCGCCCCCTTTCGCTGTTCAAGTCTGGAAATGCATCTTCCAAGCGTCTCCAGTTTCTTCCCGATCAGGTCGACGTTCATTGCTCCTACCTCCTGCTCTCAGCTTCGGCCACAGCTTCCTACCGCTCTCTCTCATACCCTCCTGTCCGTTTCCCTTCCCCAGTACATCTCAGGGGGGAGTTCCGCTTTCAGTTCCCTTCCGAAGAGGGATTCCACCATGCACTCCGGAGTGACGCCGTCGTAGAGGATGCGATGGACCGCCTCTGCAAGTGGGAGTTCGACGCCAATCTCCCTGCCATGTTTCACCAGGGCATCCACAGTATAGGCCCCCTCGGCCACCTGACCCAGTGATTCCATGGCCTGGCGCAGTGTCATCCCCTCTCCGACAGCCTTCCCAAGCTTGTAGTTCCTTGAGAGGCTACTGAAACAGGTTACCATCAGGTCGCCCACTCCTGCGAGTCCTGCCAGCGTCAGAGGGTGAGCCCCCCACCTTGCGCCCAGCCGCATTACCTCGGCCAGTCCCCTGCTGGCAAGGGCTGCCAGGGTGTTGTAGCCCATCTCCCTTGAGGCGGCTATACCGGCCGCAATGGCGATGACATTCTTTACAGCGCCTCCGATCTCCACCCCCGCAACGTCATCGCTGGTGTAGACCCTGAAGAGACTTCCCGAGAAGACCTCCTGCCACAGCTCCGCTTCCCCTGGGATCGAAGAGGCTACCACGACGGCGGTGGGTTTGCCGGCGGCTACCTCTTCCGCATGGCTGGGACCAGAGAGCACCGAATACCTCGAACCGGGAAGGATCTCGGAAAAGATCTGGCTTATCCTCTTCCCGGACACGATCTCTATACCCTTCGCCAGGTTGCATACCCTCAGGTCCCGGGACCAGATCTTTCCGGCTCTTGACAGGAATTCCCTTATGGATTGGGTCGGAATGGCAGAGACGTGCATTTCAGAAGCTTCTGTCGCCTCTTCCAGATCAGAGGTCACTGTCAGGGTAGGGCAAAGCCGGACATTCCTCAGGTAGTCCGGATTACTACCCGTGGAATTGATAGCTCGCGCCTGCTCTTGTCTCCTGCACCAGAGAAGGGTCTGATGCCCCCTTCGGGCGAGCAGGTCAGCAACGGCGGTACCCCAGCTTCCTGCTCCGTAGACGGTTATGCTCTCCATTATGCCTCCTCCCGGATCCAGCCCTACAGGATCGACTCTTCCCAGTCGAACCAGCAGTAGTTCTGTTCCGGCTTGGTTATGTCCAACATTCCGAAGGGCAGGTCGCTGGCGAAGACAACGTCCCGTCCCGACTGAAACTTCAGGAGCTGCCGATCACCCTTCTTGGCAAATGGACGGCCGTCGTAAAGGCCTACAAAGTTGGAATTGAAGCAGGCCAGTACCGGGGGAAAGGGCAGATCCATATCCACGATCATCCTTGCGATGAATTCGCTGTCGGTTTTGTCGCCGATCAATTTCCCGAGGGCGGTCATATGGGTCTCGTTACCGTTCACCGCCATAACGAGGTGGTGCTTCCCCTCGATCACGAAGGGGTGGCAGTTCTCGTCGTGGACGGATCCCACGCTTGCCTCTCTTGAGTGAAATACGGCCCACTCGTAGTCACGTCCCTCAAGGATGGCCGCAGCCCGTTCGGGCTGCATGTCAACCCCTCGCTCGTAGTGGAGGACCGATCCGTCGCCGAAGAGTACCACTCCGTTCCCGTTCCCGCCATCGCGGATCTCCAGTCCCCTCAGAAAAGAGGCCAGATCATTGCAGTTCGGGAACTCCGAAAGTCTTTCCACGAGCCTGGAGATCCCTGACCTGTTAGCTATAAGCATTCTGCACAAGATCTCAACCCCCACTGGTGGCCTCACGGGCCTTGTGAAACATGATATACCAGCAAGGCCGACAATAGAAGCTAGTCATTCCCTTGTTAAGGAAATTGAGGAGTGTATATAATAAGAGTTCAATGAAAAACAGGGGGGGCAATAATTGGAAAAGGACGTCCTTTTCAAGTACATGAGTAGCGTAGATCGGGCCAGGACAGTGGAGGAGGCTTGCCGGGCCGCTGTTTCGGCCATAGCCGATTACACCCGTTTCTCGAATCCTTCACTATTCCTGGTCGATCCTGAAGGACAGAACCTTGTACTGGTGGCACACGTAGGCTTTACCCCTGGTACTCTCGCCATCCCCCGGGGCAGAGGGGTCTCCTGGATATCCCTCGAGACAGGGAAAAGCGCCCTCATTGATGATGTGACCCTCGAAAATGACTACCTGCCCGGCCTTGAAGGTTCACGTTGTGAACTCAGCGTCCCTGTGATCTGGGGAGATCGCAAGATAGGGGTCTTCAGCATCGAATCAAGAGTACCTGGGGCGTTCACCACTGACGATGCCCGTTTTACGAACCTCCTGGCGGCCATTCTCGGGAGTGTTATAGTCCATCTCGAGACCGAGACCCGCCTGTCGGAAAGCCTGAAGGACCTGGAGATGACGGCCAGGTACCGTTCACTTTTCCTTGAGCTCTTCTTCGAACTTTTCTCGATGAGGGAAAGGGATGTCTTTCTGGACAGGGTAGTGGACATACTCGGCGAAGTTATGAGGTATGACAAGATCTACCTCTTTCTCAGGCAGACCAGGTCGGGTCCCTTGTGGCTTAGGGCTTTCAGGGGAAAGAACATTGGCGAAAAAGCTATCCGGGATATTATCGAGAAAGGCATGGGCATCACTGGAAGAGCCATCAGGACAGGGGTGGCGGTCTTCTGCAACGACACCTCGAAGGACCCCGATTTCTACCTCGACGACACCAGGACCCGGTCAGAGGCGGCTTTGCCCATACGTTTCGGGGACACCCTCTGGGGTGTCCTGGTGGTTGACGAGTACAGGCCTGACGCCTTCTCCCCCTCCGACAGGGAACAGCTGACCATCCTGGCCGGCATGATCGGGGTGGTCCTCGAGAACATCCATCAGTTCAGAAGGCTCCGTGAAGAACTATCACTGATGGAGGTCCTGCACAGGATAATTGCTGTCGTCGCCGGAGAGAGGGATCTCAGGGGTCTCTGCCACGAAACTGTCCGCCTTCTCAGGGAGAACACCAGGTACCATTTTGTAGAGATCTTCGAGGTAGTGTCAGGGATAACGGGAGAGGTCCGGATAATTGGCGGAGGGTCAGAAGAAGACGAATTCTACCGGGAGCAGGAAGAACTCCTCCGGGAAAGGGAGTGGGGGCTTGTCGGGCTGGCCGCCAGGACAGGCCGGCTTGTCAACGTCCCCGACGTGAGCAACTCCCCGCAGTACGTCCCGATAAAAAGAACAACTCGCTCGGAGCTTGACGTTCCTATCGAGTTCGGAGGGAATCTCTACGGAATCCTTTCACTGGAGAGCGATATCCCCGGGGCTTTCACCGAGGACGACGAGAGTGCCATGTCGATCCTTTCAGGTCACCTTGGAGTCCTGTGGGCTCACCGGGAACTCCTGGAGCGGACGGAGAGGCAGGCCATGCAGGACCCTTTGACGGGTCTATGGAACCGCCGCTTCATCTTTGGCCGTCTGGACGCGGAGATCGCACGATGCAAAAGGTACGGCTGCCGGTTCAGCATAGCCATGTTAGATCTTGTGAACTTCAAGGCAGTAAACGACCGCTTCGGCCACACCACGGGGGACAGGGTCCTGGTAGATACGGGTTCCTTCTTTGCATGTTCTCTCAGGGCCTGCGATATGGTGGCTCGATACGGAGGGGACGAGTTCCTGGTCCTGCTTCCCGAGACGGATCTGGACGAAGCCATGTGCATAATGGAAAGGCTGCTGGAAAGATACAGGGGTCTGACCTTCTGCGGAGGGGAGGCCCAGGTCTCATTTGATTTCGGTATAGCCTCTTTCCCGGCTGACGGAAGGGACCGGGGGTCTCTGGTACGAATGGCCGATGAGAATCTTTACAGCCAGAGAGGAATAATCACCAGACCGGAAGGCGGTTGATACCTTGAGTGTTTCGGGGAATCTTTTCTCTCTGCCGGAGACTCTCCCCGAAGAGGAGGTCTTCGAAGACCTTCTTCCGGGCTCTCCGGTCAGGATAGAGAGGATCATATCGACGGGGCAGGCTACGCCCGACGGCATCTGGCTGAAGCAGGAGATGGACGAGTGGGTAGTGCTCCTGCAGGGACAGGCAGTCCTGGAGTACGAAGATGGCCGGAGGTCGGATCTGGACAGGGGGGACTGGATACTCATACCGGCTTCCACCAGGCATCGTGTTGTCCTGACCTCCTCCTTCCCCCCCTGTGTGTGGCTGGCAATCCATGGAAAGCTTCTTGAGTGAGCTGCAGCAACAAGGAGGGGCGGGTTCTTGCCCGCCCCTTTCCGCTTGTCGCTGATATAAGATCTTCGCTTGTCCTCTACCTTCTACCAGGAACGATACTCTCTGGCGACCGGTCCCCAGGGTCTCGTCTGATCTCTACTTTGGAGATGGCTGGACAGTCGGGGTACCTACCTTGAAGACACTCCGTTGCCGCCCTTCTTCTTCACATCGTACATGGCGCGATCTGCCCTTTTGGTGAGAGAATCTATGTCGTCCCCCTCGCGGAAGGTTGATACTCCGATGCTCCCGGTGACCGGGCCGTACCCCTCGTGATCGAGGCCGAGAAGCAGTCCCTTGAGCTTTCGGGCAAGGGAGAGAGCCTGCTCCGTGTCGGCAGGGGTGGCCAGGATGAACTCGTCCCCTCCCCATCGGGCAGCGACATCGGATGAACGAATATTCTCGCTGATAGTCCGAGCTATCCCGGAGAGAGCCCTGTCGCCGGCGATGTGCCCCTTCGTGTCGTTAAGGCTCTTGAAGTTGTCAAGGTCTATCATGATCAGCGACAGGGGGGTCCCGTATCTCGAGGACCTGTCGATCTCCCTCTGCAGGACCTCGTCGAAGTGCTGACGGTTGAACAGGTCTGTCATCTTGTCGGTGGTCGCCGCTACAAAGAGCTCCCTGTTCAGCCTCCTGAGCTCATCCTCGGCTCTTACCCGGTCGGTTATCTCCCTGCAGATCCCCTGGTTGAAAAGGACCCTGCCCCTGCCGTCCTTTATGTACCTGGCGAAGTCCTCGACCCAGATGATCTTCCCGTCTTTTCTCTTCAGACGGTATGTCTCGAAACGGTCCACGAACTCCTCGTTGTAGTTGTCGTTGTGCATCTGTATCCTTTCGCTTTCGTGGACGTAGATGTCAGTGGGGATGTAGACGGAGCGCAGCTCTTCGAGGTTGTCGTATCCGAGCATCCGGATAAAGGCGGGATTCGCGTCAATGAAATACCCCTCAGGGGTGGATGCGTAGAAGCCGTCGGGCATGGTGCTGAAGAGGTCCCGGTATTTGGCCTCGCTCTCCCGGAGGGCACGCTCGGCCGTCTTCTGGGCAGTAATGTCTCGGTATATGCCGTATCCGAAGATCCGCCCGTCCGAGAGAATGACGGGAACACCAAGGAATGATACCTGAATAGGCGTACCGTCCTTCTTCAGTCTGGTCGCCTCGGCGGCTATGCTCTTGCCCCTTGCAGTGGTAGCCGACAGGTCCCTGGCCTCCTCCATGAACTCCGAACCCTTTGCTACCAGGTCATCGACCAGGTTGCCTATGACCTCTTCTCTGGAATAGTCGAACATATCGCAGAATGCGGGGTTGGCTTTGAGGACGATCCCTTCATGGTCGCAGAAGACTATGCCCTCCATAGCGTTCTCGAAGAGGGCGTTAAGCGACTCGCGTTCGAATGCCAGGGCTTCCTCTGTCCTCTGCCGTTCGGTTATGTCCCTCCCCATGGACTGGATCTCCGTCAGCTTCCCATTCTGGTCGAATATCCCCCGGTCGGTCCACTCAAGCCAACGGATCTCACCGTCCGCCATTACGTTCCTCTCCACCCCTGTGATGACAGGGTTCTCCTTGGTGAGGGACATCAGCTTGTCAAAGACGGCAGGTATGTCGTCGGGTAGTATGTGGTTCTCGAAACTCTTTCCTACTGCTTCTTTGTAAGTTATACCGTGGTATTCGCAGTAGGTCCTGTTGGCGTAGGAGGCGACCAGGTCCGGCGTGAACCTCAGGACCAGTTCCGGGAGTGAGTCCAGGATCTCCTTCATCCTTTCCTCCCTGGAGGTGATCTCTCTCTCATAGCGCCTTCGCTCGGTGATGTCCCTGTAGATGGTGAAGAAACCGCAATAGCTTCCGTTGGCCGAGACCGGGAAGGATGTTATGGACACGGGGAACCGGCTGCCGTCACTTCTCTGCCTCTCGGTCTCGACGGAGACCGAACCCCTGCTGGTGAACTCACTGAAGAGACCCCTTCCCTCCTCTATGAGCAAGGGGTCCCGGGAGACCACTTCGTCCAGGTCCTTGCCGAGGATCTCCATCCTTTCGTAGCCGAAGATCCGGCAGAATTCGTCGTTCACCTGGCATATCCGGCTTGAGGCATCACAAAAGACAAGCCCTTCAGGAGATCTCTCCAGAAGGGTTCTGAGGATAGCATCGTTGAGGCTTTCCGTTAAAGGGACAGGGCTTTGGTCCGGCAGAAGCGCTACCTCCAGGCATTATTCGTTTCTGGATTATACCACGGCTAAAAGGGGAAGGGGCTGGTCCTGCTGTGTATCCTGCGAACTATCCTCGTGTCCGGGACAGATCATAGAGCGAAGGGTCTGCTGAAAGAAACGTTAATTCTGCTATAGTTACAATGCAGGTGCCGTTTTGCCTGGCAGTTCTGAAATCAAAGGAAAGGGAGAGACCCTAATGAAGAAGACCATCACGGCAGTAAGGGCAATGGAGATCCTGGATTCCAGGGGCAATCCGACTGTCCGTACCTGGTGCAGGCTCGCCAACGGTGTCGAGGTTTCGGCCTCGGTCCCCTCGGGGGCATCGACGGGAGAGAACGAGGCTGTAGAGCTTCGTGACGGCGACCGGTCCAGGTACGGGGGTAAGGGTGTCATCCAGGCCGTTGAGAACGTGAACGGTGTCATCGCCCCACGCCTTGTCGGGATGGATCCTACCCGCCAGGAGGATATAGACCGGCTCATGATCGAACTGGACGGAACTCCGAACAAGGGGAAGCTGGGAGCCAACGCGATCCTGGGGGTGTCCATGGCAGTCGCGAGAGCCGCCTCGGAGGCCCTGGGTCTGCCGCTCTACGAGTACATTGGCGGTCCAGAAGCGGCAAGACTGCCTGTCCCCATGATGAACATCCTTAACGGGGGCAAGCACGCCGACAACAGCGTGGACCTCCAGGAGTTCATGGTAATGCCCATCGGGGCGCCAACCTTTGCCGAAGCCCTGCGCTACGGGACCGAGACCTTCCACGCACTGAAGAAGATCCTTTCTGCCAGAGGTTATGCTACCAGCGTCGGCGACGAGGGGGGGTTCGCCCCGGACCTCAAGAGCAACGACGAAGCCTGCGAGGTTATTGTCGAGGCCATCGAGGCGGCAGGTTATTCCCCGGGCAGGGACGTTGCGATAGCGCTGGACCCTGCAGCGAGCTCCTTCTTCCAGAACGGGTCCTACGTTCTTTCCAAGTCGGGACAGGGTAGCCTGACCAGCCGCCAGATGACAGCTCTCTACCGGGAATGGGTGGAAAAGTACCACATAGTCTCGATAGAGGACGGGCTTGACGAGAACGACTGGAAGGGTTTCCGGGAGCAGACGGCAGAGCTTGGAGGGAGGGTTCAGATAGTTGGGGATGACCTCTTTGTGACCAACTCCCGGTTCGTGGAAAGGGGTATCCGCGAGAGAGCGGCCAACGCAGTCCTCATAAAGTTGAACCAGATAGGTACAGTCACGGAGACGATCGAGACGATCACAATGTGCAGAAAGGCCGGTTGGGGTTATGTCATCTCCCACAGGAGCGGAGAGACGGAGGACACTTTCATCGCCGATCTCGCCGTGGCTATGGGGGGCGGGCAGATCAAGACCGGTTCGGCCTGCCGAAGCGAGCGCATGGCAAAGTACAACAGGCTTCTGGAGATAGAGGCCGAACTTGATGGGAAGGCCGTCTTCGAGGATCCCTTCAAGGTCAGATAAGGGACTGCCGGTCAGTCTTCCTGTGACTCCGGTGAGCGCCTGATCAGGGCGTGGAAAACGGGGGCCATGTCGGTCTCTGGAAAATCCACCAGGGCTTTGCCCGTTGAAGCCCTAAGGTAGTTGTCCACCCACCAGAAGACGTTCTGCCTGCGGATGCCCGCCCTCAGGCGGCGCATCCGCCCCTTTCTCTTTTCAACGGGCATGTTCACAGCTTCATTGATAGCCTTTGCCATCCCCTGAATGTCGTAGGAGTTCACCAGGATAGCGCCTCTTCGCATCTGAGCGGCCGCCCCCGCGAACTCGCCAAGCACCAGCACCCCGTCGTCATCGACCTGGCAGGCGCAGTACTCCTTGGCCACCAGGTTCATCCCGTCCTTGAGGGGTGTCACGAGCGCTATGTCTGCGAGCCTGTAGTAGGCTACCAGCTCTTCGCGGGGGATCGACTTGAACATGTAGTGGACCGGAACCCATCCAGGAGTGGAGAACTCTCCGTTAACGGAGCTTACCAGCCTCTCGATCTCCTCCCTCAGTTCATGGTAGGCTGGTACATCCTCGCGGCTCGGGACCACGATCTGTATGAAGGTGATCCTCTCCCGCAATTCCGGGAAGGACCTGAGGGCCTCGCCGAAAGCCCTGATCCTCTGGGGAATTCCCTTGGTGTAGTCCAGCCGGTCAACCCCTATGGCGATCTTCTCCCGTGGAAGCTGCCTCTTCAGGTCCTTGAGGATCCTTGAGATCCTGGCAGACTTGGCCATATCCCTGAAGGATCTGTAGTCGATGCTAATGGGCATTGCCGCCACCCTGATCCGCCGGCCACCGGAGGAGACAGTAGCAACAGGACCACGGCCGGAAACCTTCCAGCCGGGGATGAGGGCCCTGAGGCAGTCGGTGAAGTTCCTCCTGTCCCTCATGGTCTGGAACCCCACGAAGTCGTACTCGAGGAAGTCCTTCAGCAGCTCTTCCCTCCAGGGGAGTTTCAGAAAGATATCCGGTGGGGGGAAGGGGATGTGGAGGAAGAAGACGCATTTCCTCTTTACCCCCGAAGATCCCAGCATTCTGGCGACGGGGATCATCTGGTAGTCGTGGACCCAGACAAAGTCCTCGGCCCTGGTATACCTTGAGACAGCCCTGGCGAAAAGGCCGTTGACCCTCCTGTAGGACTTCCAGTACTCCGGTTCGAAACGGCACCGGGTCTGAAGATCATGGAAGAGGGGCCAGACAACCTCGTTTGAGAATCCGTAGTAGAAGGAATCTACATCTTCCCTTGACAGCCTGACAGGGAAGACCCTGTACCCGGCCTTGCTGGACGCGGGGCCGAGGATCTCCCTGAGGGTCTTCATGTCAAGCATCTCAGAGATCCCTGTCCAGCCGATCCATATGCCTCCACGGTCACGAAGGACCGGGGTCAAAGCCGATACCAGACCTCCTGATGAGTGGGTTACCTTCCACCGGCCAGGATGGCCCTCTATCCTGACAGGAAGCCTGTTTGAGACAATGACCAGCCTTCCCTTGTCTCCCATGTCCGTTCCACCCGTCATCGACGGTCCCTTTTGCCTGGTCTGGATCTTTTGTTCCAGAGCGGTTCCCTGAGGGTGTAGCTTGCCTCGAAGGATTTGAAGAGATCGAGGTAGTCCTCGAGGTAACGGGACATGAGGAACTTCTCCTGGACCGTCCTTCGGGCCTTCTCCCCAATACTGCGGCAGAGGTCCGGGTCCTTGAGCAGCATCACTATCCTCTCGGCGGCCTCCTCAACGGTATCCACCAGGAAACCGTTCTCCCCGTCGTTTATCTGGTGCCTTATCCCTCCGACGTTCCCCCCGATCACCGGTTTGCCCTTCCACATGGCTTCCGTCACGGTCAGACCGAAACCCTCCCGGATCGATTTCTGAAGGACCACGGCGGCCTTGCGCTGCAGTGCGTTCACCAGCGCGGTGTCCTCCACGGTGAGCATCAAAATGCCCTCTTCCTGCTTTCCCTTCAGTTCGTTGAAGATCTCCACTCCCTCGGGGTCGTCGGTGGCGATGTTGCCCAGAAGGACCAGGTTGCAGTCCACCTCCTTGCGGGCGATCTTGAAGGCCTCGATCACCCCTGCGGGGTCCTTCCACTTGTCGAAACGCGATACCTGGACCACCAGTGGCTTGTCGGTGGGGATGTCGTACCTGTCGAGCCTTTCCTTGATCTCCTCTTCCGAGAAGTCCCTGTTCTTGATGCTGAATGGGTCTATGGCGGGCTTGATGAAGACCAGCGGTGTCCGGGTGTCCTGCCTGTATTCGGGGATGCTGAAAACCGCTGCATCGTAGCGGTTCACGTAGTTCCTGATATAGGGCCAGAGTTTCCTGTTGGGGTTGGAGAGGTCCACGTGACAGACCCAGATCCAGGGGCCCTTCTTGTGGTAGTGACGGACCATCGGAAGGGGCTGAGGGTCGTGGATCACCACAATATCATGGTCGAGGTGGTTCCGAAGAACATTCTCGAAGACCACGTGCTCATATATCCTGAACTTCTTCCAGCTGAGGTTGATCTCCCCTCCCTGAAGGGCGTTGTGCATCTTCTTCGTGACGCTGAAGAAGTCAGGGGAGCCCTGGATGACCCTCCATCCCATCTGAATTCCGGCCAGGTTGGCCAGCAGGGTCATGGAGCCCAGCAGTTCGGCGACCCCTCCCCCGTAGTATGTCGAGTTGATGTGGACTATCCTTCGGTCCGACATCATTTCAGCCTTCAAAAGGATCCTCTCGACAGCCTCTTTGCCTATGTAGGGTTCATAATGCTCTAGCCTGGCGATGTATGGAAGTCCCATGCGGTATCTCTCCTTTCAAAGAACGGTGCCTGATGTCCGGCGAACGTGTCCGGGTTTTCAAGAGGATCCAGAGGATCTTCAATAGGGTGATCTGAAAAGGGCTGGGGATCGGCGCCGGTGTCACAGGGGAACCGCTGTAACGTATTTGTGTCATATTATAAGACAATTCCGTGAATTTACGAAATCACGCTCTCCTGTTGGGTTACCGGCCCGTATATGCAAGAATGTCTGGAGTTGGTCGTAAAGGAGTTGTCGTCTTGGTACTCGTCGGATTCGGCTGTGTGATACTCTCGGCCCTTTTCTTCGGCTCCCTCGGACCTGCTGAAAGGGTGGCCTTCGGGTATGGCGTGACCCCGGCCGGGGTCTCCCTGGTCAGGGCCGTTGTCGGTGCTGTGGTTATAGGTTCCTATGCCCTCTTCAGGGAGCCCTCGGCCCTTGTACCAGGGTTGAGGGATTCATGGAAGTTCGCTCTTGCAGGGCTTTTTGGTGTTGTCTTCGTATACTACCTGTCGAACATAGCCTTTGTGACCATACCTGTGGGACTTACTGTCATCCTTTTCTATACCAATCCGATATGGACTGCCCTGGGAGCCGCCGCCATGGGCAAGGAGCCCTTCACCAGGGCGCGTGCGGCGGCCCTGGTCGCCGGTCTCGCCGGAGTGTGGATCGCCGTCGGAGGTACTGGCGGTGCAAAAGTCGGGGAACTGGACATGACCGGTGTAGCGCTGGCCGTCGTCTCAGGGGTGGGGTTCTCCTTCTACATCCTCAACAGCCGCTACGGCACAGGAAGGGAAAGGCCCTTCAAGACCTTTGTACAGATGTTCCTGTGGGGGGCTCTTATGATGCTGGCCATTGTGCTTTACAGCAGAGAGATGCCGGACTTCCGGGACCTTCCCCTTCCAGCCCTTCTTTCTCTTGTCCATCTGGCCCTCTTCCCGACACTGGTATCCTACGGGCTCATCTCCTTTGCCCTCAAGTACATCCCCGGAACGGTGGCCTCCATAACCTCCATGTCGGAGATAATCTTCGCCGGGGTGATGGCCTGGGTCTTCCTGGATGAAGTACCCTCGCCGGACCAGATCAGGGGCGGACTGCTGATAGTGACAGCGGTGCTGTTGCTTCTCATGGAAGGGAGGATCTCCCGGTCTGGATCTGAAGGTGATAAAAAAAGGGGACCCCTCCAGAGGGGTCCCCGGGATGCTGCCTGATCTTTCCTAGAAAAGATTTTGTGAGAGTGCCCGTCCGTCGGAGAAGCGCACTATGACCCTGTAACTCGACGGGTTGGCGCTAAGTTTGCCGTTATCGGCGAGCCAGAGGTGGAACTCAGAGTTGCCCGAGACCTTCTTAGAGAAGGAGCCGTCGTTTTTGTTCAGGACCGGCCCTATGGCTGTCTCCGTTACGGCGATGTGCCATCTTCCGTTACCCGGGATGGTGTCCCAGTCTCCCCCGTTGCCGTTTAGGGATTCCACCGTCAGTGAATCTATGGTCCCGTTCAGTGATACCAGCCTCAACCTTATGTGGGCGTCGGGATTCGCATCGAGACCCTTGGTGATATCCGCAGGTTCTCCCTTTCCTATCAGGTTCCTCGGCCCTTTGCCCATATAGAAGGCCCTTACGCTGTCCGATTCCCGGACATTCTCGCTCCCCGGCGGGACAGAAGTCTGGGTGGCAGCACGTTCTATGAGCCTCTCAAAGGTCCTCCCGTCACTGAGGACGGCTATCACCCTGAACTTGTTCGCCCCGTCCGAAAGGGCGCCCGCGTCGTCAAGCCAGATAGAGAGATCCTTCCTTCCGCTCAGCGGGATCGAGACCGAACCGTTGGACGAGTTTAATATCTTGCCGGCTGAATCGGTGACCACGGCAATGGGTTTCTTGTTGCCCGGAAGAGTGTCCCACTCCGCAACGGAGCCCTCGATCCCCCGAACTATGAAACTGATGATGGTCCCCTCTCCGGCAACGGATAAAGTGATCCTCCAGTCAGGGGTGCCGTTGACTCCCGGGGTTTCGCCACGGTTGGCGATGTCGGTGGTCGCAGGGGCGTAGAGTACTGCCGAGAGGATATCCTCCACGGAGGCCTCCACCTCCGGGGTCCCAGGCGAGGCGATCTCGCGGAAGGTCGTACCGTCGTTGAACTTGATGATCACCTCGAAACGGGTCTTTCCGCCGGAAACGGCGCCGTTGTCTGCAACCCAGAGGTCAAGTGTCGTATCACCGTCAACGGCGAATCGCACGCTGCCGTCTGCCTTGTTCCTGAGCTTGCCTTCCTGGAACACGGCAATCGCCCACGCTCCATTTCCGGAGACGGTGTCCCACATGGCGTTGGTTCCGTCCACGTTGCGGATCGTTATCTGATCCACTACTGAAATGGTGGTGAAGCGGACCCGGAAGTGGGCGTCGTTGGTCCCGTCCTTGCCAAGGGTCTCCCTCTTCCCGGCGACATCCCGGTTTCCGATCCCGTAAACCGTTGCGGTCATCACACCGCTCTCAGGCTGAAGCGGTTCGGGAGAGCCGAAAACATCAGGCATCCCCTTGACCTCAATTTTCGCCGAAGTGGTGCTGCCGTCGATGAACTTGACCGATACCTCGTATTCCCGTGTCTCGGAAAAAGCTGTGCCGTCGTCGGAGACGTAAAGGTTGAGCGTGGCAAACCCCAGGAAGGGGGTTATAGGCATCCCCGACTCAGAAGAGACCGTCTTTCCCGAAGCGTCCCTTACCACCATGGTCCAACGGTCACCGGAAGCGGCGGGTGACCATTCTCTCTTGCCGTCCACTGTCCTCAAAGAGACATCGGAGATAGCTCCGATCCCCTTTAGAGAGAGCACGAAGTGGGCATCGGGTTTCCCGTCCAGTTCAAGGGATCTCTCCAGACCGAGCACATCGTCCTGTGCTGTTCTGAAGGCAAAGGAGGTCACCTCTCCCATGGCTCCCCAGGCCGTTCCAGACACAAGGACCGTCAAAGCAAGAAAGGCGGCCGTGAAAAGCATCCTTGCAGTTGTTGGCTTCATTTCCTGTCCCTCCCCGGACCTTCTTTTTTTCTTCCCAACTTGAAACGATTATAACATTAACGGGTTCAAAGCCTCTGGATGGAGCGTCAACCCTTGAGGATCCTCATCACCTCAGCCATGAAGGCAGGAAGATCAGAAGGCCTCCTGCTGGTTATGATCCGGTCTGATACGACCACCTCCAGGTCCATCCACTCCGCTCCAGCCAGGACCATGTCGTCCCTGAGGCTGGGATAGCTCGTCACGGTCTTGCCGTCGAGTACTCCGCAGGATACCAGCAGACTGCCCGCATGGCATATCCCCGCAACGAATCCGCCCGACTCGTAGGTTCTTTTAACGAGGCCCACTATCTCTGCGGACATCCTGAGGCGGTCCGGTGCCCAGCCTCCCGGAATGATCACACCGGCAAGGGATTTCCCGGCTATGCTGCCGGCGTCATAGGCTGCTTCGACGGTTGTCCCGTACTTGCCCCTGTAGACTTTTGGAGCCGTGGGGGCGACGATGATCGGTTCATGCCCCGACTCCTGCAGCCTGTAGTAGGGGTACCAGAACTCTATGTCGTGGAAATCGTTCTCCACCAGTACTGCTATCCTCTCCGACATTGGCAGTCTCCCCTCTCGTGAAGGATCGGCATTCCTGTCTCTTGTCAACAAAGATTATACAGCCTTGGACAAGTTAGGTGACCGGGGGTCTTTTAGGTTATCATTTTACAGTAGTGTCGCAATGTCCCTGAGGGATCCGTGCCTCTTTTGAAAGACGCAGGGACTTCAGGAGAAATGCCAGGAGAGGAGAGTGGATCTTCTTGAAGATCACCAGTTTCAAGGAATCAGCGATGATAACCACCCCCCATGGGGTGAAGGTGTGCAAGCTCTACGACACTTCCGACGCGCAGGCCATCCATATCACCCTTGAACCCGGAGAGTCACTCAGGAAACATATTACCCCCGTGGACGTCTTCTTTTATGTCCTGGAAGGCACAGGGGTAGTGGAGATAGGGGAGGAGAAGAGTGAAGTATCGAGGGACGCTCTCATCGAGAGCCCCAGAGATATCCCACACTGCTGGTACAACGAGAGCGATGCAACTTTCAGGGTCCTGGTGGTCAAGGCCCCCAGGCCGGTAGCATCGACGAAACTGCTTTAGCCTGAGGTATGAAAAGGGACCATTTCGAAAAAGGAGGGGAAGCAATTGGTTCTCGAGATCAAAAAGAATGTTTTCTGGGTGGGAGTCAAAGATTGGGCACTCAGCCATTTCCACGGTCATGAACTCTCGACTCACAGGGGCAGCACCTACAATGCCTTCCTCATAAATGATAAAAAAATCGCGGTGGTCGATACAGTCTGGGATCCCTTTACGGACAAGTTTATCGAGAATGTGAGATCCCTGGTGGATCCTTCGAAGATCGACTACGTGGTGGCAAACCACGCGGAGACCGACCACTCCGGAGCCCTGGGAGCACTTATGGAACTGGCACCCAAGGCAGAGGTGGTTGTCTCTCCGCGCGGTATGGAGAGCGTACCGGGCCACTTCCACAGGAACTGGAAGTTCAGGCAGGTGAAGACAGGCGACTCGATCCCACTTGGAGAGACGGAGATGATCTTCGTCGAGGCTCCCATGCTTCACTGGCCCGACAGCATGTTCACCTACCTTTCGGGGAGGGACCTGCTGATGCCCAACGACGCCTTCGGTCAGCACTACGCTTCTGCCTTCCCCTACAACGACCAGGTCGACCAGAAAGAGCTCTTCGAGGAGTGCCTGAAATACTATGCCAACATCCTGACCCCCTTCAGCCCCATGGTGCTGAAGAAGATCGACGAAGTTCTGGCCCTTGGGCTCAAGGTCGACATGATAGCCCCGAGCCACGGCGTCATCTGGCGGAAGGACCCCCTCCAGATCGTCAAGAAGTATCAGGAGTGGGCCAGGCAGGAACCTGAAAGGAGCGCTGTCATTCTGTACGACTCCATGTGGAATGCCACAAGGGACATGGCCGATGCCATAAGCGAAGGACTGGCTGAAAAGGGGGTCTCCTCCAAGGTCTTCCACATGGCCCTCACCGACCGTAACGACGTGATAACCCAGATCTTCCGCTCCAGGGTTGTCATCGTCGGGTCCTCCTGCATCAACGGCGGAGTGCTCCCTACAATTACTCCCATCCTGGAGGACCTGAGGGGGCTCAAGTTCAGGAACAAGACAGGAGCTGCTTTCGGATCCTACGGTTGGAGCGGGGAGAACGTGGCAAGGATAGAGACCCACCTTGAGGAGGCAAAGATACCCCTTGCGGTCGGGGGACTTAACCTTAAATGGCGCCCCGATGCCGAGGGTCTTGAGAAGTGCAGGGAGATGGGAAGAGAGATCGCAGGCAAAATGTAGTATCCTTTCTGCCGGGGTTCCGGGGTGGCGCCCCGGCAGTTTCGTTGAAGAGTGTCCTTTGGTGTAAAATATACCTGCGGGGGCCTTCGGAGCTTTCCGGGGGCCCGAGGCGCATTCGCCCTGCGGCGGCGTTCTTGCCCGCCGCTTTTTGTTGTTACCGGCGCTGAAGGAGTTGGTCGAACAGATGGAAAAGAAACCCGGTGAGCTCTCTTTCGGGAAGGTGATCCCCCTCCCGATAGAAGAGGAGATCAAGCACAGTTATCTGGATTATGCCATGAGCGTTATTGTCGGGAGAGCGCTTCCCGATGCAAGGGATGGTCTCAAACCGGTTCAGCGAAGGGTCCTTTACTCAATGCTGGAACTTGGGCTAAGGCACAACCAGCCCTACAAGAAATCCGCAAGGGTCGTCGGGGAGACCATGGGCAAGTACCACCCCCACGGCGACTCGGCGATCTACGACACCATGGCCAGGATGGCCCAGGATTTCTCTATGAGGCAGACCCTGGTTGACGGCCAGGGTAACTTCGGCTCCATCGACGGCGATCCACCTGCAGCGATGCGATATACTGAAGCGAGACTATCGTCTGCCGGCGAACAGATGCTGGCCGACATCGACGAGGAGACCGTCGACTGGGGACCCAATTTTGACGACTCGCTGAAGGAGCCCCTTACGCTTCCCACCAGGGTTCCCAACCTCCTGGTGAACGGCAGCACCGGTATTGCCGTGGGGATGGCAACCAACATGCCGCCTCACAACCTTGGTGAGGTCATCGACGCACTATGCCTGCTTCTCGACAACCCCGACGCGGGGGTCGAGGAGATCCTTTCAGTCCTGCCGGGCCCTGATTTCCCGACGGGCGGTGTTGTCCTCGGAAGGCAGGGTATCCACGATGCATTCCGCACTGGCAGGGGAAAACTGACCATAAGGGGCAAGGCTCACGTCGAAGAGGGCCGAAAGGGCAAGAACTCGATAGTGATCACCGAGATCCCCTACATGGTCAACAAGACCAACCTCCTTGAGGCCATCGCCAAGGGTGTCCAGAACAAGACCATCGACGGCATAACTGACCTTCGTGACGAGTCCGACCGGCGGGGTATAAGGGTTGTAATGGAACTTGCCAGGGACGCTAACGACGAAGTCATCATGAGGCAGCTTTTCAGGAGGACCCAGCTCCAGACCACCTTCGGTGTCATAAACCTTGCCCTGGTCGACGGCCGGCCACTGGAGCTCTCCATGATGGCCATGCTGGGTCTATTTCTGGACTACCGCAGGGAGGTCGTCCGTCGAAGGACCGTCTTCCGTCTCCGCAAGGCAGAAGAGAGGGCCCATATTGTGGAGGGGCTCATCAGGGCCATAGACATTATCGACGACGTTATCGCCCTGATCAGAGCCTCGAAAGACCCCCAGGAAGCCAGGGCTGGACTTGTGGGGACACTTGACTTCAGCGAAGCCCAGGCGCAGGCCATTCTGGACATGAGGCTGCAGCGTCTCACAAACCTTGAAAAGAACAAGCTGGAAGAGGAGTTCGCCCAGCTTCTGGCCGACATCGAAAAGTACAGGAGCATCCTGGGTAACCCGGCTACACTGGACATGGTCGTAAGGGAGGAGCTGGCAGAGATCCGTTCCGGGTTCGCTGACGACAGAAGGACGACCATTGTAGATGCAGTTGACGAAGTTTCCCTGGAGGACCTGATCCCGGAAGAGGAGATCGTGGTCGTGCTCTCCAGGGACGGCTATCTAAGAAGGATGCCCCTTGAGCAGTACCGTCTCCAGGGCCGGGGCGGCAAGGGGGTCAAGGGGGCTACTCCGAAGGTGGGAGATGAGGCTGCCATCATTTCCGTATCCTCAACGCACAGGGATATATACCTCTTTACAACAAAGGGACGGGTCTTTGCGGTCAAGGGGCACGCCATCCCCGAACCCAGAACGGGGAAGGGGAGGCTTGCCAGTCAGCTGATCTCCCTTGAGAATGGCGAGTCCGTGGTGGGTATGAAGGACAGCCACCTTCACGGAGCAAAGTTCGTGTTCTTCATCACCGCCAGGGGAGTGGCCAAGAGGCTCCCGGCCGAGGAGCTGGAGAACCTGACCCGGGCGGGCAGAAGGGTGCTCACCGTGGATGAAGGGGACGAGATAGCGAGGGTCCGTTTCTCCAGCGGCAATGACGACATATTCATCGTTACCGCCAAGGGGCAGGCTCTCAGGGTCTCCGAGAGCGAATTCCGCCCCATGGGCCGTCAAGCCAGGGGGGTACGGGGAATACGCCTTATGGGGGGTGATCTTGTCGTTGGATGTGATATCGTCAAGCCCGGTCACCAGGTACTTCTGGTGAGTGAACGTGGTGTGGGGAAGAGGACCTGTTACGACGAATTCATGCCTCACCACAGGGCAAGCGGTGGATGCAGGGCCATGAAGATATCACCCAAGACAGGCAAGATCGTGGGATCCTGGGGGCTGATGCCCGATGACCAGATCATTGTCATGACCAACAGGGGCCGGGTGATAAGGCTTGACGTCGATGAGATCTCCATTCTGGGCCGGACCGCAACGGGATACAGGGTCATCAAGGTGGCAGAGGGGGATGAAGTTGCGGATATCAGCGTCATCAGGACAAGCGAAGAAGAAGGGGAATAGGGGTTGAGACTTGCACCGGAGGGACGCGGTCCGGTTCTCATATCCGGAGGTTTTGGGGTCATTTCGTTTCTTCTCTTCCCCTGGTGGGTGGCTGTCCTGCCTGTAGTTCTGGCGGCTTTCCTTGCCTGGTTCTTCAGGGACCCGGAAAGGTTTCCGCCTGAGGACGTGGACGGATGGGTCAGCCCAGCCGACGGGAGGGTCGTTGAGATCTACGCTTCTGAACACCCCTTTACGGGCAGATGCATGGTGGTAGGCGTCTTCATGTCACCCCTGGACGTGCACGTGAACAGGATGCCCTTCGACGGTGAAGTGGCCTTCCTGGAGTACATTCCGGGGAAGAAGCTGATGGCATTCAACCCCAAGGCGTCGCAGGAGAACGAGAGGTTCTTCATGGGTTTCGAGACCGGATCCGGAAAGGGCATGACTGTCCAGATAGCGGGTTTCCTGGCCCGGAGGATAGTCTGCTCAAGGAAGAAGGGGGAAGTAATCTCTCGCGGAGAGCGCTTCGGCATGATAAAATTGGGCTCAAAAGTTGACCTGTACCTCCCGGAAGGGATGATCCCCGCTGTAAAAAAGGGGGAAAAGGTCAGGGCAGGCGAGACGGTGATGGGAGTGAGGGAAAAAGATGAGGCGTAAGAACAGAGGGAAGCCGGTTCCGATGAAGACGATAATCCCCAACATGATAACCAGCGGGAATATGCTCTGCGGCATGCTCTCTCTGGTCCTGGCCTTTCACGGGCATTTGGTTCCGGCCTCCTGGCTGATTTTCATTGCCGTGATCTTCGATTTCATGGACGGCAAGATGGCCAGGAAGCTTGGAGGTAGCAGCAGCTTCGGCATGGAGCTCGACAGCCTTGCCGACGTTGTCAGTTTTGGTGTTGCCCCGGCCATGGTCATGTACTCTGTGTATCTCAAGGGTTTCTTCGGAGTAACGGGTGCGATCGTCGCGGCCTTTTTCGCGCTCTGCGGAGCGCTCAGGCTGGCCAGGTTCAACGTACACCACGTGGACGGGTCCTTCCAGGGACTCCCCATACCGGCTGCAGGACACTTTGTGGTCTCCTTTGTCGTTGCGGGGATCTATCTCCCCCCGGCCGTTATGGCCGTAATAGTTGCTGTCACGGGTTTTCTGATGATATCCAACGTGTCCTTCGGCAACCTCAAGGCACTGAAGCCCGGTAACATGGACCGCCGGAAGGCGACCTTCCTTTGGGCTTTCGCCTTCATGCTCATTGCCGTTCTCAGGAACAAAGCCCCGCTAGCGGGTATACTAATATACATTGTCAGTGGTTTTGCAGGTGTGGACTGGGGGAAGTGGCTCTCACTGGAGGCTGTGGACGAGGAAAACCTGGCTGAGAGAGACGCCTAGGGTCATTACTGATCGCAGGGGATGGAGGTGCCTTATCGAATGAATCATCTCATTGGCTACCTGGTTGTAGGGGCGATCGCGGGGTGGCTTGCCGGTAAGGTCTGGCAGGGAAGGGGGTTCGGGTTCTTCGGCAACATCGGGGTCGGGGTGATCGGAGCCTTCATCGGGGGGGTCATCTTCAGCTCCATAGGGATCTACCCCATGGGATTTGTGGGTTCTCTCGTTATGGCCTTTGTGGGTGCCATAGTACTTCTTTTCCTTGTAGGTGTACTGAAAAGAAAGTGATACCCCGAAGACGGACGAACAGAGGGGGCCGCGGGAGCGGCCCCCTTTTTCATGATATTTTCTCAAGCCTTGGCCAGATCATGTATATGGCCACTACCGACAGGACTAGGCTTGGGAGCATGAACGAGCCGTTGTAGACAGCAGAGTAGATCCACACGTTGGTACTTTCAGGCGCGTAGGCCGCAAAGAAGACCACGCCTGAAAGGACATGGCATAGGAACCGTGCCAAAGCCCCGAGGGCCAGCCCGGCCCAGAGAGGTCTGCGGCAGAGTGATGCCAGCCCGAGTACGGAAAAGGCCATGGGGTAGTCCAGCAGTGCCTGTACAGGGTGGACGACGTACCCCCCCAGGATGAGCTGGAGAAGGCCTGCCACCGATCCCGCTCCCAGACCAGCCTTCAGACCCCAGCGTAAAGTGAACAGGAAAAGGGGGACGTTCTCCAGGGTTATGGACCCACCCTGGGGCATCCTCCAGATCCTCACATACGACAGGGCCAGCGCCAGCGCCGCTGCCATGGCGCCCTCAACCAGGATCCTTACTTTCCTGTTATTCATTGCTTCCTTCTGTCTCCCTTCCCTTGGTGATCGAAGAGAACCTGTCCTGGTCCGAAGAAAAACGCCCCCCGGGGTTCCGGGGGGCGTACGGGGCAACTTCCTGCTACTGTCCCGCAATATCCCTTCGCCGGCATTACCCGGATCAGGTTCCAGGGGTCGAGACCTGCGTCTCCTCTCAGCCGGATCGTTCCGACTCCCCCATTGCAGTTCTCTTTATACGGCGGGGTGGCAGGTTTGTCAAACAGGATCGGCATGAGAAATGGCTATTGTGGTATCGTCATCTCCTCCGAAAGGCTTCTTTCTTCCCGTTGCAGGTAGTGTTATATTGAAAAAAAAGGAATGGACCTGTATCCATCAAGAGGTGATCTTCCTGATAACTTTCTTCTGTCCCAGGTGCGGCAGCATTTTCGGCGGAACGGTAAGGCCCGTCGGCTGCAGTTGCGGTGCTCCCCTGAAGAGCTCCATCGACTGGACCGACCTGGACATCGACCAGTCCGCTCCGGGTATGGCCCGTTACGCCTCTGCCCTGCCTCCCCTTGACCCCGCTGTTTCCATGGGTGAGGGATGGACACCTATTGTGCGCTCGACCACCGGAGGCCCTTTTTATAAGCTGGAATATCTTTCCCCTTCGGGTTCTTTCAAGGACAGGGGCTCGGTCCTGGTCATGACCGAGGCAAAGGCCCTTGGATGCGGATCGGTCATACAGGACTCCTCCGGTAATGCAGGGGCATCGATCGCCGCCTATGCTGCCAGGTGCGGAATAAAAGCGACAGTAATAGTGCCCAGGGATATCACCGAAGCCAAGAAGAGGCAGATAGAGCTCTACGGGGCCGTCCTTGAGGTCGTGGAGGGAGACAGGAAGACTGCAGCCTCGCTGGCGCTCTCGCTATCGGACAGCACCTATTACGCAAGTCACGTCTGGAACCCTCTCTTCCTGGAGGGAACAAAGACTGTGGCCTTCGAGATATGGGAGCAGCTCCATTTCAGGGCACCCGATGCGGTGGTAGTCCCAGCCGGAAACGGCACGATGCTGTTGGGGGTTTTCAAGGGTTTTAAAGAGCTTCTTCAGCGCGTCAGGATCAAAAGGTTGCCAAGGATCTATGCCGTGCAGGGCAGCCATTGCGCCCCTCTTCATGCCCAATGGAACGAGACGGGAGAGAAGGTCTTCGGGGGCACCCTCGCCGAAGGGATCGCCGTGACGGATCCCCCGCGAATGAAGGAGATGCTCGATGCCCTTCGTGTGAGCAGGGGGGATGTCCTTGTTGTCGAGGACGAGACGATCCTTTTGGAACAGGAGCGTCTTGCCCTGGAGGAGGGCCTGCTGGTGGAGCCGTCGGCCGCGGTGGCTCCTGCCGCAGAGAGGATGCTCCGGGGGGCGGGCATGATATCTTCCGGGGAGACCGTTGTGGTGCCTCTCACAGGGAGCGGGCTGAAAAAGATTCCTTCCAGGCGTCCCAAAAAACAGGCATCCCCTGATGAGGGACGCCCCCTGTTCGACAACTTGGGTAGGAAGATCAGAGGTTAAGCCTGATCCCCAGGCCGATCCGCTGGGCCTTCTCGTAGATGACCCTGGCGGTGGCAACGTCGTGGCTGCCAATGCCCATGAGTACCGCCGCCTTTCTCCCCGGTGTCCTTGGGACCTCAACGATCCCGGCACAGATCTCACCCATGTCGGCAGGGACCTCTTCGGGGTACCCCCTGAAATATGTGCCGGCCCTCTGGGTCTGGAGATACTGCCCCCGGTCGTCGGTGACGAAGAAAGAGGCGCCCGTCATTACCTCCTCCTCGAAAGCGGAGTCGTTGTTCGCCGATACGGCAAGGACATCCTTTTTCAGCCAATCTGCCTTGATGAACCTGTTGGGTTTCCTGTGGACGGGGGTACAGGTAACAATGACGTCAGCATTCTTGACGGCGCTCCTTACATCGGGGCAGAGCTCGATCTCGGCCCCGTGGACCCTGCTCTGCATGTCTTCCAGGTACTTCCTGGCGTTGGCCTCGCTTTTGTCGTAGACTGTTACCCTTCGGAGTCCCTTCATGGTCTCCCTGAGCCCGAGGAGGTTGGTCCGCCCCTGGACTCCCAGGCCGATTATCGAAAGAGTGGAAGCCTTTTCAGGGGCCAGGTATTTGGCAGTGACCGCAGTAGCGGCCCCGCTCCTGTAGGCAGTGATCCACTTTGCGTCCATAACGGCCAAAGGGGCACCTGTTTCGGCATCGTTGATGACGATAAGGCCCATTATGTTCGGAAGACCCTTTTCTAGGTTGGAGGGGTAACCTGATACCCATTTAATGCCCACCGTGTCGGCGGAGCCTGCGAAATAGGCCGGCATCGCGTCTAGGAAACAGTCCTCCCTGGGGTAGACGCCCTGTGAGCTGGGAAGCTGGACAAGCCCCTCACCCTTGAGCTGGAACCCTTCCTCAATAACTTCTATTACCTCTCTTATAGGGATCCTCATAGATTCGATCTGTTCTCCGTTGAGGTAGAGCATGTCCATTGAGATCGCCTCCCTGAAAAGTGCAGTATTGAGAATTGTTTGACCTTATTATATCTACTTTTTCCCTGAGACGAGACCTGGAATGGTATGGAAATGTCGGGTTGGGTAAGTTTATACTGGACGGGCTGGGACAAAAACAGTATCCAGGGGAGAGGAAGACCGATGAGAAAGGCCAGGGAGATCGATGTGTCCCTTGTTTCCGAGGCCGTCAAGGGTCTCTTCATCAAGGCCAACGTATCAATAGGGCAGGATGTTTACAATGCCCTGGTCCAGGCCAGAGACAGGATCGAGGGATCCCCCATCGGGAGATCGGTTTTGGACCAGATCATCCGGAACCACGATCTTGCAAGGACCGAACAGATGCCCATCTGTCAGGATACCGGCATGGCCGTCGTCTTCGCTGACATAGGGCAGGATGTCCTCCTTACGGGGGGAGACCTGTCAGCGGCGGTCAATTTGGGCGTCGAGGAGGCATACCGGGAAGGTTTTTTCCGGAAGTCCGTCGTTGAGGACCCTCTTTTCGACCGGAGGAACACGGGCACGAACACCCCGGCCGTGATCCATACGAGGATCATCCCGGGGGACAGGGTCAAGATATCAGTGACTCCGAAGGGTTTCGGCAGCGAGAACAAGAGCGCACTCAGGGTGTTCACTCCCGCCCAGGGACCGGGGGAGGTCCGGGATTTTATCAGGGATACCGTAGCAGCTGCCGGTCCTGATCCCTGCCCGCCAGTCCTGATTGGGGTCGGAATAGGTGGAACGGTTGAGTCGGCCGCGATAATGGCCAAAAGGGCAACACTCTATCCGGTAGGACGCAGGAACCCTGAAAGAAGATACGCAGCCCTGGAAATGGAGACCCTGGAGGCAGTGAACGCCCTTGGAATAGGACCGGCCGGACTTGGTGGTACCGTCACCTGCCTGGACATCCATATGGATTTTGCTCCCGGGCATATTGCGGGTACCCCCGTAGTGGTCAACATTTGCTGCCATGCGGCCCGGCATGCGGAAGTCTCGATCTAGGGAGGTCCCAATGATGAGATATGCTTCAAGGATAGTGGCACCTCTCAATGATGAAATGGTCCTCTCCCTGCGTTCCGGAGACAAGGTCCTTATCAGCGGGGTCATCTTCACCGGCAGGGATGCAGCTCACAGACGGATGGCTGAAAACATCGCGGAGAACAGACCTCTACCCTTCGATGTAAGGGGGCAGATCATCTACTACGTGGGCCCCTCGCCGACGCCTCCGGGAAGGGTCTGCGGCTCTGCTGGTCCCACGACGAGCGGCAGGATGGACCCCTATACACCACTGCTCCTCGACCTGGGCCTGAAGGGGATGATAGGCAAGGGCAAGCGATCCCCTGACGTAATTGAATCGATGAAGAAGAACAGGGCCCTATACTTTGGTGCTGTCGGAGGGGCTGCAGTCCTCATCTCCAAATGCATCAACAGGATGGAGACGGTGGCGTGGCCGGAACTGGGACCTGAAGCCGTCTTCAGGATGAGGGTCGAGGACCTCCCCGTCGTGGTACTGGTCGACTCTTTCGGAAACGATCTTTACAGTGACGGTCCTGCCGGGTTCCGTCGCAGCGAATAGTCACTGTTTCAATAACCCCCGGAAGGGAGGGTCCGATCTGGAAGGTGGAACAGGGTACCCCCGCTTCTCATGGTGTGGTGATGCCTGCCTGGTGGCCGAGTTCGGCGATAAGATCGACCCCCTGATCAACTCCATGGTCAGGGACCTGGACCTGAGGATAAGGGGTCTTAAGCTTCCATGGCTGGTGGAGACTGTCCCCACTTACAGGTCTCTCGCTGTCTACGTTGATCCCTGGGATAGCCCCCGTGAAGAGGTTGAGCTTGCCGTAACCTCTTTGGCGCGGGAGGTGAAAGCGAAGACCATGCCTTCCGTTGCTGTCGTCGAGATCCCCGTCTGTTACGGCGGCGACTTTGGTCCCGACCTGGAAAGGGTCTCCATGTACACGGCTCTTGGACCTGATGATATCATCCGGCTTCACTCCAGCAAACTTTACCGCGTCTACATGATGGGGTTTACCCCGGGCTTCCCCTACCTGGGTGGCATGGACCCGCGACTTGAAACGCCCAGACTCGAGGACCCGAGAACACTTATTCCGGCGGGAAGTGTCGGGATCGCGGGGAAGCAGACGGGGATCTACCCTATCGCCAGCCCCGGCGGGTGGAACATCATCGGCCGGACGCCGCTGGTTCTCTTTGATCCGGCGGGAGCCAGTCCTTTCCTGCTTGAGGCGGGGATGGAGATAAGGTTCGTTCCTGTGACCGGGGAGAGGTTCGAGGAGATCCTTTCGGGAAATGGAGCGTGACGGCTTGAGCGTCGAGATTATCTCTCCGGGAGTGCTGTCTACCGTTCAGGATCTAGGTCGTTACGGGTTCCAGGCTTTTGGCATGCCTGTCGCCGGCGCCCTTGACCGCTACTCCCTGATGGTGGGCAACCTTGTCGTAGGCAATGACCTCCGGTCAGCAGGGCTGGAGATAACCATCTCCGGGCCGGAACTGCTCTTCCGGTCGGAAAGGCTCGTCTGCATAACCGGGGGAGACCTTTCTCCGAAGATCAACGACCGTGACGTGCCGGTCTGGCAGGGCCTGATGCTGCACGAAAAAGATGTGCTGTCCTTCGGGGGCGCCCGAAACAGGGGAGCCAGGTCCTGGATATGCATAGGTGGTGGGATCGACACTCCACCTGTCATGGGTAGCCGGTCTACCTACCTGAGAGGCGGGCTGGGAGGACATGAGGGTCGCCGGCTCGAGAGAGGGGATATCCTCCCTCTCGGGGCTCCGGACATCTTTTCCAGAAGGGGAGAGGGTTTTGTCGTCCCTCGGGAACTTCGCCAAAACTATATCGAGAGGCCGGTGATAAGGGTCATCCCTGATCCACGGGAAGCTCTCATCGCTCCAGAGGGGGTCGAGTGTTTTTACACTTCTTCCTATAGAATAGGTCCTGATTCGGACAGGATGGGTTACCGTCTTCAGGGGCCTTTGATTCGTCACAAGGAGAGTCCTGACATGATCTCCGATGCCGTTCCGTGGGGGGCGATACAGGTACCCGGAAGTGGTCTGCCCATAATCATGATGGCCGACTGTCAGACCACAGGAGGATACCCCAAGATCGCCGGGGTAATTAGCGCCGACCTTGGTCTTCTCTCCATGATGTTGCCAGGGGATCATCTTTCCTTCCGTCGGTGCGCCGTTACCGAGGCCGCAGATGCTTCGAGGGCCCTGAAAGGAGACCTGGAACGGGTCAGGGTTCTCCTGGCTGATCACAGGTCCCGGCCCGGGGCTCCCTCTCTTGGGATACCGGCCGATAATGGGGCGATGCTATTGAAGTTCGGGGGGGAAATTTTTGACGTCACCTGGAGGATAATATGACAGGGCCGCCTCGCAAGGTTGCCCGGGGGAGGATGGGAGATGACTGTTTCTGTGGATCTCAACAGTGATCTCGGGGAAGGGTTAGGCCCCTGGAGGATGGGAGACGACTCGAGGATCATGGATCACGTCACCTCCATCAACATCGCCTGCGGTTTCCACGCCGGTGATCCCGGGATAATGGTCTCAACCGCGGAACTGGCCCTGGAGAGGGGCATTGCCATTGGAGCCCACCCCGGCTACCCTGACCTTGTCGGTTTCGGGAGGAGGGAGATGGGTTGCTCACCCGAAGAGATCTACTCTTTCTGCCTGTACCAGGTCGGGGCCCTTTCGGGCATCGTCAGGGCCAGGGGCGGGAGATTGCAGCACGTCAAGGTTCACGGGGCCCTGTACAACAGGGGGGCAAAGGATGAAACTGTGGCAAGGGCGATCTCCCTGGCCGCCGGGGATCTTGGGGAAGATCTTGTAATCGTTGGTCCTCCGGGGTCCTGCTTTGAGAAGGTCTGCAAGGAGGCAGGAGTTCTTTTTGCAGCAGAGGTGTTTGCTGACCGTGCATACACATCCGACGGTTCTCTGGTCCCAAGGTCACTGAAAGGATCAGTGATCGAGGATCCCCGTGAGGCCGCTACCCGGGCGGTGAGGATGGCGACGGTGGGGGAAGTTCCCACCATAGATGGCGGAAAGCTGAAGCTGAGGGCAGATACGATCTGTCTCCACGGTGACACACCCGGATCGGCAGGAATGGCCTCCATTATAAGATCTTCCCTGGAAGAGGCAGGGGTTAGTGTGCTACCCCTCGGGAAGTTTCTGGGGAAACGGTCCTGATGTTGATCGCAGAAGAGCCATCCCGGATAAATTGAATAGAATTGTCTCGCAATTCAATGAAATGGTTGCATCATTTTGCCTGTTAGGGAATAATATTCCCGTTTGCTTGAAGATTCACGAACGGACCGCAGTTTGAAGTACAGTTCAGTCAATTTTGCCTCAGATCCTGTTGATAGTGAAGACGGCAGTTTGCCGGGAAAGGGGCGTTTCAGAGTGAGTGAAAAGGAAGTCTGCAGAGATTTGCGTGAAGGAAGGAAAGGGTACGACGAAAGGGTCGCCAGGGGGTTGGCGAGACAGCCCGAGATGAAAGAGGTCTTTACTACCGGCGGAGGGATCCCCCTCGAGCGTCTCTACACCCCGATGGATATCGAGGGCCTGGACTACTGCAGGGACCTGGGTTTCCCCGGTTCATACCCCTATACGAGAGGCGTTCAGCCCACCATGTACCGCGGGCGTTTCTGGACCATGAGGCAGTACGCCGGTTTTGCCACCGCCGCCGAGTCGAACGCAAGGTATCGCTACCTTCTTGAACAGGGGCAGACGGGGCTGTCCGTAGCCTTTGACCTTCCCACCCAGATCGGCTATGACTCCGACCATCCCATGGCCAGGGGAGAGGTCGGCAAGGTCGGGGTCGCCATTGACAGTCTGGCCGACATGGAGACCCTCTTCAGGGAGATACCCCTCGGAAAGGTCTCAACATCGATGACGATCAATGCCCCGGCCGCGGTCCTTCTGGCAATGTACATCGCCGTCGGTGAAAAGCAGGGGGTTCCTGCGTCGGAGCTTTCCGGGACCATCCAGAACGACATCCTCAAGGAGTACATTGCAAGGGGTACATATATTTTCCCGCCCAAACCCTCCATGCGTCTCATCACCGATATCTTCGGATTCTGCAGTGACAATGTCCCCAAGTGGAACACCATCTCCATTTCGGGCTACCATATAAGAGAGGCAGGTTCTACAGCCTCCCAGGAGGTTGCCTTCACTCTCGCCGATGGTGTTGCCTACGTTCAGGCAGCGGTAAAGGCCGGGCTCGACCCGAATGTCTTCGGCCAGAGACTCTCCTTCTTCTTCAACGCCCACAACGATTTCCTTGAAGAGGTCGCCAAGTTCCGTGCTGCAAGAAGGCTCTGGGCGAGACTCATGAAGGAACGGATGGGCGTCAGCGAGCCCAAGGCGCTCATGCTTCGCTTCCACACACAGACTGCAGGAAGCACTTTGACAGCCCAGCAGCCGGAGAACAACATTGTTCGCGTAGCTATCCAGGCCCTTGCCTCGGTAATGGGCGGGACCCAGTCCCTGCACACCAACAGCTTTGATGAGGCCCTTGCCCTTCCAACAGAGAAGAGCGTGGGGATAGCGCTCAAGACACAGCAGATAATAGCCTACGAGTCCGGAGCGACCTCCACGGTCGATCCCCTTGCCGGAAGCTATGTCATAGAGAGCCTCACCAGCGAGATCGAGCGTCAGGCCCTGGAATACATTGACAAGATCGAAGAGATGGGTGGAATGCTTGTCGCCATCGAGAAAGGCTACCCCCAGCAGGAGATCCAGGACGCTGCCTATCAGTACCAGAAAGCCGTCGAGAGCGATGAGCGGGTAGTGGTCGGGGTCAACAGGTTCCAGGTTGACGAGGATGGAGGCGGCAGGGAGCTCCTAAGGGTCGATCCCTCTGTGGGGGAGAATCAGGAGAAGGCCTTGAAGGCCATGAAGCAGGGGCGTGACAACGTACTCGTCGGGAACCGGCTCGACGAGGTGAGGGCCGCTGCCAGGGACGAGAACCTCAACCTGATGCCGGCCATGATCGACGCCGTAAAAGTGTACGCCACTGAGGGCGAGATCTGCGGCGTTCTTCGCGAAGAATTTGATGAATACAGGGAGAATATCGTCCTTTAGGGACGTCGGGGATCAGGAGGGACGGAAGATGAGCGAACGCAGGATCCGTGTTATCGTGGCCAAGCCCGGCCTTGACGGGCACGACAGGGGTGCCAAGGTTGTGGCAAGGGCTCTGAGGGACGCAGGCATGGAGGTGATCTACACGGGACTCAGGCAGACAGCTGAGAGCATTGTCGAGACCGCCATCCAGGAAGATGCCGACGCGATCGGGATAAGCATCCTGAGCGGTGCCCATGAGCACTATTTCAGTGAGATAATCAAGCTCCTGAAGGAAAAGAGTGCCGAGGACATAGTAGTATTCGGCGGGGGAGTGATCCCCGAAGGGGATATCCCCGGATTGAAGGAGATGGGCGCCGGAGCCATCTTCGGCCCCGGTACTTCGACGAGCACCTGCATAGAGTGGCTTGAAGAGAAAGTACGGGAGAAGAGGTCAAAGGAGTCCTGAAAAGAACTGAACAGGCAGTGAATGATATGCAACCCTGTTCCAGCCTGGTATCGGTTACCATTGCAAAGGACCAGAGAGCGGGTTCAGAATATCAGGGGGCAGTGCCCCCGCGCCTATTGGAGGGACAGCATGAAGCCTACAGCGATAGATCATATCGGGATAGCCGTTACAAGCATCGACGAAGCTCTCAAGTTCTGGGAGCAGTCGCTGGGGATCAAATGCACCGGAGTCGAAGAGGTGGCGGAACAAAAGGTAAAGACGGCCTTCCTCCCCCTCGGTGATACCGAGGTGGAGCTTCTCGAAGCGACTGATCCGGAAAGCCCCGTGGCCAAATTCATCGAGAAGAAGGGGGAGGGTATCCACCACCTTGCTATCCGGGTCCAGAACCTGGAAGAGGCCCTCGAAAAGATGAAAGCTCTCGGCCTGAGGATGATCGACGAGAAGCCCAGGTACGGAGCAGGGGGTGCCAGGATAGCATTTGTCCACCCCAGGACTGCAGGGGGCGTTCTGCTGGAACTCAGCGAACGTCCGTAGTCGTATCACGGCAAGGAGCCGGGAATATGCCCAAAGGGAGGAAAAGAGATGTCTGAGCGGACGATTGGAGAGCTTTGCGAGGCTTTGGTCAGGCTACGGGACGAAGCCGAGGCTGGCGGCGGCGAGAAGGCGATCGCGAAGCAGCACGAGAAGGGCAAACTGACAGCAAGGGAGAGGATCGATAAACTTCTCGATGATGGAAGTTTTGTCGAGTTGGATTCGTTCGTCGAGCACAGGTGCATCTTCTTCGGGATGGACAGGAAAGCCTACCCCGGTGACGGCGTGGTGACCGGTTACGGTACCGTGGAAGGACGCCTGGTCTACGTCTACAGCCAGGACTTCACGGTAATGGGTGGATCCCTCGGTGAGATGCACGCCAAAAAGATCTGCAAGGTCATGGACCTTGCAATGCAGAACGGGGCCCCTGTGCTGGGGCTGAACGACAGCGGCGGCGCCAGGATCCAGGAGGCTGTCGACAGCCTGAGCGGATACGGCAATATCTTCTATCGCAACACCATTGCCAGTGGTGTGGTACCCCAGCTTTCACTGATCCTGGGTCCCACCGCTGGGGGTGCAGTCTACAGCCCGGCCTTGACCGACTTCATATTCATGGTCGACAAGATAGGCATCCTGCATATAACCGGTCCTGCCGTCATTAAAGCCGTAACCGGTGAGGACGTTACCAGCGAGCAGATCGGAGGGGCCAAGGCTCACAACCAGATCTCCGGCAATGCCCACTTCTTCGCCACCTCCGAAGATGAGTGCTTCTCACAGGTAAGGAAGCTGCTCTCCTATCTGCCTTCCAATAACATGGAGGAGCCTCCCTTCTACGACAGTGGCGACGACCCCTACCGTTGTGACGACAGCCTCAGGGACATCGTTCCGACCAACCCCAACAAGGGCTACAGGGTCCAGGATGTTCTCTCCAGGGTGGCTGACGGTGGAGAATTCTTCGAGGTCCAGCCCATGTGGGCAAAGAACATGGTCACCGGTTTCATGCGCGTCGGCGGGTATGTCGCAGGGATCATCGCAAACCAGGCCGCCATTATGGCCGGCTGCCTGGATATCGACGCATCCGACAAGGCTAGCAGGTTCATTCGCTACTGCGACGCTTTCAACATTCCGGTGGTCACCTTTGTCGACGTTCCCGGCTACCTCCCGGGGAAGGACCAGGAGCTTGGAGGCATAATCAGGCACGGGGCGAAGCTGCTCTATGCATACAGCGAAGCCACGGTGCCCCTTATCACCGTGGTCCTTCGAAAGGCATACGGTGGTGCATACCTGGGCATGTGCAGCAAGGACCTGGGGGCAGATGTGGTCCTCGCCTGGCCACAGGCTGAGATAGCCGTCATGGGCGCCGAGGGTGCTGCAAACATCATTTTCAAGAAAGAAATTGAGAGCGCCCAGGACCCCCAGGCCACGAGAACCCAGAAGATAGAGGAGTACCGGGAGGCTTTTGCCACGCCCTATCAGGCCGCCAAGAGGGGATTCGTGGACAGGGTCATTCTCCCGGAGGAAACCCGCGGCGAGATATACCGGGCCCTTGTCCAGTGCGAGAGCAAGCGGCAGCTCCGTCCCCGCCGCAAGCACGGCGTGATGCCGCACTAGGGAGGTATCAGGATGGAACTTTCCCACATTGCCGACAAGTTCTCCCACGGTATAGGAGGGGCCATAGCGCTGGCCATGATCGCCTTTTCAGTGGTCTTCCTCGTTCTGATCGCTCTTACCCTGATCATAATGGGGACCCGCTACCTTGCGGATCTCTCCGAGCGCAAACCGATGAAGCCGGCCGGCCCCGAACAGAAGGCAGTCCCGGCGCCAGTCGCGCCCTCCGCTCCCGCAGCAGGGGAAGGCGGCGACAAAAACGTTATCGCAGCGGTTATAGCAGCTGCCATAGCTGCCTCCGGCGGAGGCAGGGCCACATCTGTCAAACCTCTTGTGGTAACAGGCAGAGGCAAACCATCGGCCTGGAAGACCGCTGGGAGGATGGACCTGCTGGAGGGGTTTGAATAAAAAAGTAACCGGCACCCAGTCGCTTCCGCTCCGGGCACTGGGTCAACGGTAAACGGTTATTTCGATCTATGTTCAAGGTTTTACCGTTCACTGTTTACCGTTCACTGTTTACCGTTCACGGTTTACGCCTTTCATATTGGAAAGGTGAATGAATTTCAAAAAATTTCGAATCAAAATTTTTTGCAGAATAAATAAGGAGGAAAAAACAAAACCATGTCCAAAAAATACAAGATCACCGTTAATGGAACAGCCTACGAAGTTGAAGTGGAGGACATCGGATCCTCGGCGTCCGCACCGGCCCCTGCTCCGGCAGCAGCCCCTGCGCCGGCTCCTGCTGCGGCTCCTGCCCCGGCACCAGCATCGGCTCCTGCCGCTGCACCTGCTCCGGCGGCGGGCGGAGGCACCACCGTGACCGCCCCTATGCCGGGGAAGGTCCTCAGGGTCGTCACAAGTGTGGGAGCATCCGTCAACGCCGGTGACCTTCTGCTCGTTCTGGAAGCGATGAAGATGGAAAACGAGATCCAGGCCCCTTCAGCCGGGACGGTCAAGGAGATCAAGGTATCGGACGGATCCCCGGTGAATACGGGCGATGTTCTTGTAGTAATAGGCTAGGACTGCAAAAGTCCTTGCAGGGGAGGTTTTCAAATGGGACTTTATTTCAGGGCCCTGGCAGAGATCGGTGAACAGTCCGGTTTTATGGGACTCACTACCGGACACATAATAATGCTGGTAGTGGCTTTGGTCCTGCTCTACCTGGCCATAGCCAAGGGATTTGAGCCCCTTCTCCTGGTACCTATCGCGACGGGATGTCTTTTGGTCAACCTGCCGCTCTCGGGGATCATGGACGAAGGGGGCTTCCTGCGCTACCTTTTCTACGGGGCGGAGCACGAGATCTACCCGGTGATCATCTTCATGGGTATCGGTGCACTCACCGACTTTTCGCCTCTTCTGGCGAATCCTGTGACGTTCTTGCTGGGTGCCGCTGCTCAGCTTGGGGTATTCGTGGCCCTCTTCGGCGCCATGATGATAGGCTTTTCGGTCCCCGAGGCGGCCTCCATCGCCATCATTGGAGGTGCTGACGGACCAACCTCGATCTACCTGACGATGAAACTGGCCCCGCAGATACTTGGAGCTGTTGCCGTGGCGGCGTATACCTACATGTCCCTTGTGCCCATGGTCCAGCCGCCGATCATCAAGTTATTCACCACCAGGAAAGACAGGGCTATCAGGATGGACGCTCTCCGTCCCGTCAGCAAGAGGGAGAGGATCCTCTTTCCCATAGTCTGCACCATGGCGGCCGGGTTGATCCTGCCAGCATCGGTCCCACTTATCGGTCTTTTGATGTTCGGCAATCTTCTCCGGGAGTGCGGAGTTACAGAAAGGCTCAGTCAGGCCGCCCAGAACGAAATACTCAACACCGTAACGATCCTGCTGGGCCTTTCCGTCGGTGCCACCATGGGGGCCGAAAGTTTCCTTACCACCGCCACGATCAAGATCATTATCCTTGGACTGGTGGCATTCATATTCTCAACTGCTGGAGGTATCCTCTTCGGACAGCTGATGAAGGTCCTATCTGGCGGAAAGATCAACCCCATGATAGGTGCGGCAGGGGTCTCCGCTGTCCCAATGGCAGCGAGGGTCGTCCAGAGGATAAGCGCCAGGGAGAACCCGTCGAACTTCCTTCTCATGCACGCCATGGGACCCAACGTGGCAGGGGTCATCGGGACGGCAGTTGCGGCAGGCGCGATGCTCACGCTTCTGACCAACTAGTCCCATCATCTGTCCGCTCCCGGAAAGACATGTCGGCGCGGGATCTCCTGGGTCTCGCGCCTTTTTTATCCCTTCAAAGGTGTTATCGCCCTTGTTGCAGGTTGACCTTTGAGGTAAAAATGTAGCGTCGGGAAAAACTTTCCGGGAGGTATCTCCATTGGATATGAGAACGTTCCTTTCTAACGAGGTCAAACCTGCCCTGGGTTGTACGGAACCCGGAGCTGTAGCCTTGGCCGCCTCCTGGGCCGCAAAGCACGGGGGAGGCCAGATCAGGTCCATTAGACTTCAGCTCTCGCCCAACATCTTCAAGAACGGTCTTCGTGCCGGGATCCCTGGAACGGAAGGCGGAACGGGGAATCTCCTCGCTGCGGCTCTCGGTGCCCTCAAGGGCGACCCGGAGAAGGGACTTTTGGCCCTTGAAGGAGTGACAGGCCAGGACGTAGCTGCCGCCATGGACCTGGTTGATTCAGGCGCTGTGACGCAGACGGTGATGAGGGATGTTCCCTCCGTCTATGTCGAAATGGAGCTCATCGATGACACGGGTAACATCACCGTGATCATTTCAGGAAGGCACGACAGGGTGGTCCAGGTAAGAAAGAACGGCCGGATCGTCAAAAGGCTTCTCGAGGCAGATACCGACAGTGGAGGACGCCCACCCTATATCGAGGAATTACTGGACGAGGACATGGAGGGGCTCTGGAGGCTCGCCGGTGACCTGAAAGACGGGGAGGCGGAGTTCCTTCTCGAAGGGTCCAGGACGAACATGAAAGTGGCCGAACGGGGCCTGGAGAAACCCTGGGGTCTGGGTATAGGCTTCAGCCTTGCCGCCCTGGGTGGGATGGAAAACCTTGCACTCTCTGTGAAGGCCTGGTCTGCGGCCGCAGCGGACGTAAGGATGGCAGGCGGTCCCTGGCCCGTGATGAGCAGCGCTGGTAGCGGCAACCACGGCATTACCGCAATAGTTCCCCCCTCTGTAGCTGCCGGGGCCTGGAGCAGATCCGATCGCGAACTTGCGGAGGCCCTTGCCCTGAGCCATCTTGTTACTGGATTCATCAAGGCCCATACCGGGCGCCTAACTCCTGTCTGTGGCTGTGCCATCGCCGCCGGGGCTGGGGCTGCGGCCTCAATGGTGCGACTCGGCGGAGGAACTCCAAGGCAGGCGGAAATATCCGTTGCCCTGCTCCTCTCGTCCCTTCAGGGCATGGTCTGCGATGGCGCCAAGGGTTCCTGTGCCCTCAAGGTCGGAACGGCCGCAGCCGAGGCCAGTACCTCAGCGATGCTGGTCCTGAAGGGCCTGAAAGATCCTGGAGACCAGGGGATGATCTCCTCCGATTTTGTTGCAACAGCGAAGAACGTGGGCGATTTCAGCAGGGAAGGGCTCATGTCGGCCGATCCTGCGATAATACGCATACTACAGGGCATGGACCCTGCTTCAAGGGACCGTTCCTGACAGGGAAGGGTCAGGAAGGTATTACAAGGACTGGGCAGGGGGCCTGTTCAATGATTGCCTCGCCGGTGCTCCCCACTATAAGCTCCCATAGGTGTCCGTGGACCGAGAGCCCCACCACGAGCATGCCGGGCCTGATATTTTTGACTGTGCGGAGTATCTCCACCTCCGGTTCCCCGCCCAGGATCTCGGCGGTAGTTCCGGGGTTCCACTTTTCGATGGTTTTGCGGACCTCCTCCAGTGCTGAGGCGGCAACCTGGAACAGCTCCGTTGATGTGGAAGGATCGTCCATGGACACGGAGTGGAGAAGGGTCATCGGGACATCCCTGCCTGCAAGGAGTTTTCTGAGCTCCCTGAAGACGGGGTTGGTCCTGAAGGGGGAGAGGTCCGTAGCGACGGCGATCTGGCGGAATGGATCGGGAGGAGGCATTGCGCCTTCGTCCGACTTGTAGACAAGGTGAGGTATGGCCATGAGCCGGAGAGAAGGGACCACCACGTCATCTCTTTCGGCAAAGACGGCGGATATGGAGCATCTCTCCGAGTGAGCCACCTGGGGCAGTATCTCCAAAGGGTCACCGGTCTTGACAAAGGATCTGCTCATGATCCCCATTCCGTGCAACTCTGCTTCGATGGCGTCGAGAGCCTTTTCTGCCTTGTCTATCAAGGGTCCCGTATCAATTCCGCTAACGGGTTCGACAACGTGGACCAGAACTATCTCCGACGAAGGGTCGGCAACGTTGCCGGCGGTCCAGGCAAGGCCCTTCCGGGAAAGGCCGGAGAGATCCAACGGGAAGAGTATCCTTCTGAACATGACGGATGCCCCCTTTAATTTTGTGCTAGACTAAATCAGTTTACCAGACCTTGTTTTGCAGTCAAGGACAGGTCAGCACAGGGAGGACAGCTGTTGAAACTTTCCCAGAACGCCACCTGGTACATACTAAGAGGATTCGGATGTATAGTGAACAGGGCCTCCCATTGTCTCTCTGTTAAGCTCGGAGAGTGGATCGGACTCATTGTCTGGCTTTTCAGCCCTGCCAGGGTGGACAGGGCCGAAGCAAGGTGTGTGAAAGTGCTCCAGGTAGGTGTAACGACAGCGAGATCCATAGTCAAAGAGTCCTACAGGAACCTGGGGAGAGGTTTGGCCGAGGTCCTTCGTCTGCCCACCCTGGGTTCGGGGATAATGAACTACGTAGAGGTCCACGGAGAGGAGAACCTCCAGGAGGCCTTATCGAAAGGCAAGGGCGTCATCGGCCTGACCGCCCACTTCGGAAACTGGGAGTACTCGGCTGCAGTGCTTGCCGTAAAAGGCTATCCCATGAACGCCATAGGAGCCGATCAGAGGGATCCCAGGATAACGAACCTGGTCGTATCACTCCGGTCAGCCTGCGGAGTGAAGACGATGAGCAAGGGGTTGGACCTGAAGGGGGCTATCCGCTGCCTCAGGGATGGTGAAGTACTGGGCGTACTCCTGGATCAGGATTTCGGCGATAACGGAACAGTGGTCCCTTTCATGGGCATTCCGGCCAGCACTCCATTTGGTCCAGTCAAAATGGCGGACAGGATAGGATCGTCAGTGGTTCCTATGTTCATAGTCAGGCGTCCTGATGGTATTCACCACGATCTTTACATCCAGCCCCCTCTCGGCGAAGCGGGGGGGCTTCCTTTCGGGAAAGACCTGGAGGCATCCCTGGAGCTTTGTAACGACACACTGAGCGAATGGATCACCCGTTACCCCGGACATTGGATGTGGCTATACCCGAGATGGGCTTCAACGACGGGGGACCGTTGAGATGCTGATAGCAATGGACCCGGGGACGGAAAAGTTCGGTTGGGCTGTCTCAAGTGATACGGGAGACCTGCTTCTCTCGGGAGTTTTGCCGATCGATGAGATCGATGAATGGGCAAAAGCGGTTTTGCGCGGGGACACAAGTTTCCTTGAGGAGAGGGCTGTTGAAAGAAGCGCCGCTCGACCTGACAGGTCCTTTCCTGGTTTCGTGATAGCAGGTTCAGGTACGGGAAGCGCAAAATGCATCAGGAGACTTGCCTCTTCAGGTCTCAGGGTTGAAAAGGTTCCGGAGAGCTTCTCTACGCTCAGGGGCAGGGATCTCTACTGGCGGATCCATCCTCCCAGGGGGTTTCACAGGCTTGTCCCGAAAGGCTTGCTTGTTCCCCCAAGGGACGTTGATGACCTTGCCGCCTGGAGCCTTATTCTTGAATTCATCGGCGGCAACAAGGAAATGCCGTGTAATGAGGTGCGAGAAGGTATGCAGGATGACTGAGAAGGCAAGGCTGAAAGTTTTTATCGAACAACCGGGTTTTTCGGTCGGCTGCGTCGACCTGGATTACGGCGAGGAAGAGATGAAGAGCTTCCCTATTGCCGAAGACAGGATCAGCGTCGGGTCCCTGCTTGTCAGGCTCAGGGAGAGATACGGCGACGAACTCAGGATCGACCTGATCGATCCCCGAAACATAGCCTACCTCCTGGACGTCCTCCGTTTCCGTGTGAACAACACAGAGGCTGTTTGGGTTCTTGACGGAAAGGTGATCTTCCGGGGGATCCCCGAATGGTGTGTCCTCATGAATGAAGTAGACCAGATAACGGGTAAAAGGAGTGAGAACCGGGAATAATGAGGCGCTGGTTAAGGAGCATCGCTGAGGAAGAGCTTGTACTTGGATACGCCTTCATCAAGAGGGTCGTATTATCGGTCGTTGCGGGGATAGTGGTTGGTGTGGCTGCAGCTGCCTTCCTTCTGCTCCTTGAAAAGAGCATTGTCGCTGCCAATACCCTGGGCAGATACAGGGTTCTGCTTTTGCCCTTGGGGCTTCTGGCAAGCGTCCTGATAGTCAGGAAACTGGCCCCCGAGGCTGCAGGTCACGGTACAGAAAAGGTGATCGAGGCAGTCCACCAGAGGGCAGGGCGGATATCCCTCCCAACGGTACCGGTGAAACTGGTCGCCACGATCATAACCATTGCGACAGGTGGATCTGCGGGCAAGGAGGGGCCCTGTGCCCAGATAGGTGCGGGACTTACCTCGGCCATGGCAGGTCTCTTGAGACTTAACGAGGTGGACAGGAAAAAACTGGTGGTCTGCGGCATATCGGCAGGATTCTCGGCTATATTCGGTACACCCGTTTCTGGTGCCATTTTCGGGCTTGAGGTCCTCTACATAGGCCAGATCTATTATGATGTAATGCTACCGGCCTTCATCAGCGGCATCGTTGCTTTCCAGACCGCTGTTCACCTCGGGGTCCATTACGCTGACCAGAGCCTGGCCGTCTTCCCGGCGCTGGCCAGTTCCAGCATTATATGGGTGGCTCTCTCGGGTGTCTTTTTCGGTCTTGTAGCCTTGATACACATAGAGATCGTCACTGTGACCGAGAAGTACCTGAAGAGCATACCCGCCAGGCCGGAGGTAAAGGCTTTCGGCAGCGGGTTGGTGCTCCTGATCCTCTCCCTCTTCTTCGGAACCCGCTACCTCGGCCTGGGGACGGGTTTCATAGAAGCGGCCGTTTCCGGAGAGCCTGTCCCCGGGGGAGCCTTTCTTGTCAAATCCCTTTTCACCGGGATAACCCTGGCATCGGGCGGGACGGGGGGGATACTTACTCCTACGTTCTTCGTTGGCGCCGGTGCGGGTTCCTTCTTTGCCACGCTCTTTGCCCTCGACCTTCCGCTCTTCAGCTCCATCGGATTCGTAGCGGTGCTTTCGGGGGCCGCCAATACCCCCATCGCGGCCACGATAATGGCCATTGAGCTCTTCGGGGGTGGAATTGCCTCTTTTGCGGCCATTGCCTGCATCATCTCCTTCGCCATAAGCGGCCACCGGAGCATCTATCCCAGCCAGATCCTTGCAAGGCCAAAATCCCCCGTGTTCAGGTTCTCTGACGAAGATGTCACCGTCGAAAACCATAGGAAGAAGATCAACCTTTCGATAACGATCATCCCGGAGCTTCTCTCCGGTCTGAGGGACTGCTGGGATCGGGAAGTTCTCTTCCCTCGGGACGAAGAGAGGGGGCCCGGCGAGGAGAACCTCCCTCCTCAGGACGGGGAGTAGATCCTTTCCAGGCAGGCTTCGGCAAGGGAGCCCAGGCTTGAGACCATTCCGGAAGGTTCCAGCCCTGAAGCCTGGTATGCAAGGGGGAGCTCCGTACAGGCCGCCACTACGGGGAGGTCCCTTTCTCTTTGCAGCCTCCTGACCGTTTCAGCCATTGACCTTCCGGACTTGTCCAGCCTGTTTGCCTTGACCAGGGATACTATCTCTTGCAGTTCCTTCTGGACATCCTCGCCGGGAAGGAGGAGTTCGTAGCCTTGTCTCTCGGCTTCGCGGCTGTATATCCCTGAAGCGGTGGTACCGCTGGTAGCAGTGAGCCAGGCCCCTGATGGGCTATGAATCCGCGCTCTGGAAAGGGTCTCCCCGACTATGTGAACGAGGGGTACCTTAAGTTTTTCGCGAAATCTGTCGATGAATACATGGGCCGTGTTGCAGGGGACCGCCAGAAGCTGGGCACCCCATGATTCGAGCCTCTGTAGCCCCTCCAGGATAAGGGGGGCGGGGTCTCCCCCGCCCCCTGTTATCGCCGCGGTCCTGTCGGGGATCTGGGGGTTCGAGAAGAGAAGGACTTTGGGATGGTCCTGGTCTCTTTCAACTCCGGCCATTTCCGTCAGAATACGAAGGAAATCCGCTGTGGCGGCCGGCCCCATTCCTCCGAGAACCCCAAGGACCTTATGCGGCTTTCTTGACATCTGCCAGTTCGCCCTCAGTTTTCGCTACGACCGTTGCGACCGTGGCGTCTCCGGTGACGTTGATGGCCGTCCGGGCCATGTCGAGAACCGCGTCGATCCCGGCCAGAAGAGCTACCCCTTCAACGGGGAGCCCTGCCTGGGTGAGGACCAGTGTCAGCATTATCAGACCCGCTCCGGGAACCCCCGCCGTTCCGATTGAGGCGAGGGTTGCGGTAAGGAGTATCCCCAGCTGTGCGCCCAGGGAGAGTTCTATCCCGAAGGCCTGGGCGACGAACAGGGCACAGACTCCCTGGTAGAGAGCCGTGCCGTCCATGTTTATCGTGGCGCCCAGAGGAAGAACGAAGGAGGATATCTTCTCCGAGACTCCTATGTTCTCCTGGGTCACCCTCATGGTGATAGGAAGTGTTGCTGAACTGGAACGGGTCACGAACGCCGTCAGCGTTGCCTCTTTTACGCCGTCAAAGAAACGCCATGGCGAGAACCTGGCCCACACCGTGAGAAGCCCCGAGTAGACGATGAGTGCGTGTAGAATACATCCAAGGTAGACGGCAAAGATCACCTTGCCGAAGGGCGCCAGCACAGAGATCCCGTACTTAGCGACCGTGGTTGATATAAGTGCGAACACGCCGTAGGGGGCCAGCTGCATGATCAGGCCGGTCATCTTGTACATGGTCTCAGCGACGGAGTCCATTACGTTGATCAAAATCTTGCCCTTCTCCCCGGCAAAGACCGCCGAGATCCCCAGGAACAGGGCGAAGACGATGATCTGAAGCATGTTGGCCTGTGCCATGGATGCCACGGGGTTCCTGGGGAAGAGACCAATGATGACCTCCCCGATCTTTGGTGGGGTCGGAACCTGGAATCCCGAAAGGTCGGCCCCCAGACCCATACCTACACCGGGGCTGATGACGTTTCCAAGGGTAAGACCTATGGCAATGGCAATGGCGGTTGTGAAGAGATAGAGGGCTATGGTCTTGACCCCGACCCTGCCCAGGGACAGCGGGTCGCCGATGGAGGCCGTACCGACCACCAGGCTGGCGAAGACCAGGGGAACGACGAGCATCTGCAGCAGTGCAACAAAGATTGTTCCGATGGGAGCAATGAAAGAGATCTTTTCTCCGAAGACAATTCCGGCCAGGATGCCGGCCACAAAACCGATCGCAATCTTCCAGATAAGGGGAAGTTTCTTCTTTTCGACCAACTTGATCCCACTCCTTTCAATTGTTCACGGGTTTTGCCTTTCTCTTTCGCTCTTGTCACACTGTTGTAATTCTGCTCATATCACCCCCAGGGGATAATTCAGAAAATGCGGGAGAGTAAGTTAAAAATACATGCTGTCCAGACTTGGATTATATCGTTTTTCTACTCCTTTGTCCCCAATATGACCTTGATGAGAGCTTTAATCTGGTAAGATAAAAATTCATTGCAGCTATGTGGAAGTTCAATTCTTGCAAGGAGGGTGACCAGTTGCGCAGGCTAACTTTAATAATGGCAGCAATTGCTGTTCTTTTGACCCTTGCCCTGTCGTCGGCGGCTTCAGCAGGAGTGGTCCTTGTCCTCTCCGGAGGGGGGACGAGGGGTCTCGCCCACATCGGCGTTCTCAAGGTGCTCGAGGAACGGAACATTCCCATAGACGGCATCGTTGGAACAAGCATCGGATCCATTGTGGGAGGTCTCGCAGCCTGCGGTTACTCCTCCTCCGAACTTGACGAAATGATAGTGACCCTCGATCTCGCCTCCCTCCTCTATGACAGCAAGGGGGAATCCACTGTCCCTCCGGGAGAGGATGCTTCCGCCTACATCCAGTCCATCCTCCGGCTTGAATTCAACGAGAGGGGGCACATCACCGGCCCCCTGGGGGGGCTGAGCGGGAAGAAGCTCCTGGAGAGACTTCAGCAGTGGAGCGCACGATGCCCCGATCCCGATTTCTTCCAGTTACCCATACCCTTTGCCGCAGTAGCAACGGACATAGTGACCGGCGAGGCAGTTGTCCTCCGGAGAGGCAACCTTGCATCGGCCATGCGAGCCTCCATGGCGATCCCGGGACTCTTCTCTCCCTGGACCATTGACGGAAGGCTCCTCGTTGACGGGGGCCTTGTTTCCAACGCCCCGGTGCTGATCGCCCGGGAGCTTTTCCCTGGACGCCCTCTTGTCCTGGTAGATGTTACAGGTAGAGGGAAGGACAGGGAGGACATCAGGACCGTGGTGGACATCGTGGACCAGATGATCACCATAATGACCCAACGCAACGTCCAGGAGGAGATCGGGTTCGCGGACCTGGTGATCACACCTGACGTTGGGGATCTGCCCATGCTCGAGATGGCGGAGCATAAGGAGATAGTGACTGCCGGAGAGAAAGCAGCCTGGGCCTGCCTCGGCCTTATTGAGGAGGTCGCTTCCAGGGACAGGAGCTCTCCCGGGATCGTTCCTTCGATACCTGCCGTAAACGTCGCCGATATACAGGTCAGGGGGCTGGGCCCCCATCTCTCCGAGGACGTACGCAAGCGTCACGTCGGCTGGATCGGCAGACCAGCGGACCCGTCGGAGATAATCCAGGTCTGTACTGATCTCAGGGCCAGGGATGACGTCCGGACGGCCGACTTCTGGCTGGAACACAGACAGGACGGGACCGCAGTAGTGGTCCTGAACGTAGAGAAGGAACCTGTATGGGAGGTTGCGGCAAGGGGTTATGCCAGCAACCTTAACCCCTACTCTTCCCTCTACCTGGACATTACCCGCCGCGATCTCCTTTCCGAGGGAGATTCCCTCCGTACTCATCTGGGCCTGGGTGAACATTGGCGCTTCGGTTCGAGATACCTTTCACCGGTGAGGGAGGGTTACAGGAGGTGGGAGATCAGCGCGAAGGCAGGCAGCAGAAGACTGACCCCTGAAGGTTCGGATCCCCTTGAGTGGGACCGTTACTCCCTGGCCCTGTCGGGTATCAACTCCCGAGGGCAATTCAGGGCTTCTCTGGGGTATGCCGGTGAGTTCATCCATTTTGACGGTGAAGAACGTACCCACCACGGTCCCCTGTTGACCCTTGCATGGGACGGCCTTGACGACCCCTTCGATCCCGCCGAAGGTTTCTCGGCGTCGCTGTCGGCCTGGTGGATGGATACCTCCTCCCTTCTTGCCAGGATGGATCTACTCTGGGTGACTCCCCTGGGTGAGCGCTGGAGGCTTCTTGTCAAGGGTGGCGCAACGGCGGGGGACGCTTCGCGTCCATACCATTCGGTTTACCTGGGGACAAGGGAGGAGCTCCTTTCCCTGGCCTCTCGCCCTCTTGCGGGGGAGAACGCAGCATGGGGAGGCATGGCCTTCAGGAGGGTTTTCCAGAGAAGCTGGTGGGGTACGGTCAACCTTGATATCATTGCCAACGTGGGGCAGTCCTACGGTCCTTCGTGGGAGCGCCTTGAGAGCGCCTGGGAGGCGGGGCTGGCTCTCTCCCTTCCAGGAAGGTTCCTCAACGGCAGGCTGCTCGTCATTTACGACGACAGGTCCGAGTGGACCTTCGGTTTCACCATCGGCAGGCCCTTCTGGGACACCGATCCGTTGCCCTGACCCCTGGAGCTGGGGGAGAGGGTTCAGCCTTGCCCCTTACACTTTTTATGCCTACAATGTGCGGTATATTTGGAATTACGTCAGGAAGACGCGACAGGATGAGGAGGAAATGGATATGGCACGGAATATCGTTTCAAGGGAGAAGGACTATTCCCAGTGGTACCTCGACGTGATCAAGGCAGCCGAACTGGCCGACTATGCCCCTGTAAGGGGCTGCATGATCATCCGACCGGACGGCTACGCCCTCTGGGAGTTTATCCAGAAGCACTTTGACGAGGCCTTCAAGGATACGGGCCATGTCAACGCCTATTTCCCGCTTCTCATCCCGATGTCCTTCCTTGAAAAGGAAGCCGAGCATGTTGAGGGCTTTGCCCCGGAGTGTGCCGTGGTGACCCATGCCGGAGGCGAGGAACTGGAAGAGCCCCTTATTGTCCGCCCTACCTCCGAGACGGTGATCGGTCACATGTACAGCAAGTGGGTCCAGTCCTGGAGGGACCTGCCCATCCTTATCAACCAGTGGTGCAACGTGATGAGGTGGGAGAAAAGATCCAGGCTTTTCCTGAGGACCTCGGAATTTCTCTGGCAGGAGGGTCACACAGCCCATGCCACCAGGGAAGAGGCCGTGGAAGAGACCCTGAAGATGCTGGGAGTATACCGGGACATCATGGAGAACGTTCTGGCACTCCCCGTTCTGGCAGGTGAGAAGTCCGAAGGGGAGAGATTCCCGGGGGCAGACAACACCTACGCCTGCGAGGCCATGATGAGCGACAGGAAGGCTCTACAGGCAGGGACAAGCCACTTCCTGGGGCAGAACTTCGCCAGGGCCTTCGACATCTCTTTCCAGAACAGTGACGGCGAGCTGGATTTCGCCTGGACTACCAGCTGGGGTGTCTCGACCAGGCTGATAGGTGCCATTGTGATGACCCACTCCGATGACGACGGTTTGGTGATACCTCCAAGAGTGGCTCCGGTAAAGACCGTGATCATACCCATCAGCCCCGATGAGACATTCCTGGAAAGCGATCTTCTTCCAAGGGCCAGGGAAGCGCAGGAGAAGCTCAATGTCGTTCTTGGCAAGAGGTCCGTCAAGATCGATACCGCCTTCCACATGAGGCCGGGGGACCGCTTTTTCGCGAACATCCAGAAGGGGATACCCCTTCGCCTGGAAATGGGAGAGAAGGAGTTTGAGAGAGGGGTTTTTCAGGCTGTTCGGAGGGATAGTGGAGAACGCTTCGACATCCCCTGGGAGGAAGTGGAAGAAAGGGTTCCCAGGGTCCTGGATGAGATCCAGAACGATCTATACTTCAAGGCCCTTGAGTTCCGGAAGCAGAACACCTTCCGGGTCAGCGACCTTGAAGGTTTCAAAGAGGTATTCGCTGCCAGGGGAGGATTCGTGGAAGCTTTCTTCGCTGGAGGCCGGGAAGAGGAGAAACTCATCAAGGAGGAGACGGGAGCTACGGTTCGCTGCTTCCCCATGGACAACGACGAGTCCGGTACCTGTTTCTTTACGGGCAAACCCGGGGCCAGACTGGCAGTTTTTGCAAGATCATACTGATCGGGTTCCTCTTCTCGACGGAATCAAAGGGGCTCTTCCTTATCCCGGGGAGGTCCCCTTTGTCATATACTAGTAAGGGAAGGCAATTCCGTGACCCTGTTTGCTGATAGATGGAGGGTGGAACGGACAGGGAGGAGAGAACATGGTATCCGAGCGAACCGTCGGCCGAACGGTCATCCGGCTCCGCAAGGGGGATATCACTGCTTTTGAGGGAGAAGCGATAGTCAATGCCGCAAACTCCAGCCTCTGGATGGGCTCAGGGGTGGCTGGCGCCATCAGGAGACTCGGTGGTGAATCCATCGAAAGGGAGGCAATGGGCAAAGCGCCCATTGAGCCGGGGGAAGCCGTCGTCACAGATGCCGGAGCACTGAAAGCCAGGTACGTGATACACGCCGCGGCAATGGGCGACGACCTTGCCACCAGCGAAGCCCTCATCAGGGCTGCCACCCAGAACAGCCTCTACAAGTGCGACGAACTCAATATCCGGAGCGTTGCCTTCCCCGCCCTGGGGACGGGGGTAGGGAGATTCCCGGTGGACAAGTGCGCCCATGCCATGATAGACGAGGTCTTTCTCTATCTCCAGGAGGAGACCGACACCTCCTTGCGCGAGATCGTCTTCTGCCTCTTCGGAGAGGAGACCTACCAGTCCTTCAGCAAGGTCCTGGAGAAGAGGGGTTAGGTCAAGGTCCGTAACTTGTAACGCGTAACCCGGCAGATCAAGAGCGTTAACGGTGAACAGTAAACAGTCAACAGAGAAACCCGCGGATCGTAAGTTGTGAATCGGAGCCTGCCGGAAGACTTTCCCGGGAACGACTCGGGTGAAACCGTGCGTGCATGTGTCTGCTGCGGGGCGACCGCGCAAAGCCGAGCAAATGACACCCTCCTGCGCTTTCCCTGCCCCTTTTCTACGGTGCTGTCACTCACCGGCTCCTTTGTTCCCGGTAAAGCTCCCGACAGTTCAAGTTCTGTCTGTTTCCCTCCCACGATTTACGATTCACGATTTACAGTTCACGAACCTGGAAATAAGTCCTTGACTTCTTTTGAAAGGCTCGCTATTATACCCCTTGCGCGCCGTGGAAGGCGAAGCCTCGAGCGGCGTTTTTTCATGCACCTTGACATAGTTATATAGGCAGGAGAAGGAGCGGGCGAGACTCGAGCAATTTATGGAGAGTTTGATCCTGGCT
>ENA-UOUL01000262-UOUL01000262.1-bioreactor-metagenome-genome-assembly--contig:-NODE-262-length-92595-cov-28.339880_pt1 | contig 92595 bp, 63 predicted proteins | sample MGYA00249838_ERZ747220 | MGnify/ENA primary metagenome ERZ747220 (study PRJEB28778, sample SAMN05720191) | bioreactor metagenome | isolation source: Anaerobic biogas reactor | place: USA:Washington... | reverse complement strand
ACGGGCAGTATGTGTTGGAGGGGCTGCTGGGGCAGTTGGGGCAAGGGTTGTGCTGGTTGCCCTGGGATGTCGAGGCGTCAGGCGACCGCACGCACGTCCGCCTGACGCCCGATCCCGAGGCGCAGGTGGGGTATCCGACCCGCAGCCGCTTAGGTGACACGGTGTGGGGCGGGGTTCAGATGTGGGTGGACGGAGTGGTGACCCACACGGTCATACCGACGGAAAGGTAGGGGGTATCCATGAGCCGGAGCGTCCTTCTTGCGAGTCTGATCGCGCTGGTGGTCTGGACTGCCATCGCCAGCGGTTGTCGCCGACACACGCCTGCAGGGGAGTCTCTCGCCACCGAGGCATCCCCTTCTGTCGCGGGCGGATCGGAGGTGTCTCGTTCGGAAGAGGCCCCCATGCGCGCGCTGGAGGCTCGTCCGGAGGACGCTCTGGCTCAGCCTATCAGCGGCGAGGTGTACAATCCGGCGCCACCGCGCTCCGACCTTCCCGCGGCCCCGCCCCAGGGCAGCGACCTCCCCCTCCCCGAGGGGGCGCTGCCGAATGGGCTGACCGAGGAGGGGAATTGGGTGGTGGCGTCCTACGTGACGGAGAGCCCGTTCAGCGAGGTGAAGGGCTGGTACATGGCTGAGCTGCCCGAGTCCAAAGGCTGGCGGAACGACGGCATCGAGGCCTCGCCCTTCGGCACCGATGAGTGGGAGTTCGTGCGGGCGGAGACGGGGGAGCGCGTGCGGATTGAGGCGCTGCCCGGGATGCCGACGACGGTCGAGCTTCGGGTGCGGCGGTAGAGCGGAGTGCGTCCACCACATCGTCTTCGACCTACCGGAGGAGGGAGAATAGGCCCTGACCCCGGGGCCGCGGCCGGGTGATTGGCCGCGGCCCCAGCCTCCGAACCCGAAGATCTACTCCTCAGGCTTCTCCTCGCAGCACGGGACGTCGGCCTCATCGCTCTCGGGCTCGGGCCCGGGCCCTTCACTCGACTTCGCCACCGCGGCGTGGACCCGCTTCCGCGCCTTCCGCAGTTGCAGCCGCGCCAGGTCCTTCGCGAGCTGGGCGAGGGTAGAAGCGTCCTCATAGCCCTGTTCAGCATCCTTGGAGATCCGCGACGCGGCCTCCTTGGCCTGCTCCCCCAGCTCCTTGATCCTCGCCTCGAGTTCTTCATCGTCCTTTGGGTCGCCCGGGTGCAGGGCGCCCTCCAGAGCCTCCGCCACCTTCTCCCGTATCTGCACGCCGAGATCGGCGAGATCCGAGAGGTAGACGCCCACGTTCTCCCCCGCTACGGTGCGCCCGTGGCGGAAGGCCCGGGCGGTCCGCTCGGTGAGCGACTCGCCGCCGAGGTCCAGCAACTGCTGGGCGACGAGCGCCACATCCGCGATCAACGTGTCATCGGGCACGGGAGGGAAGAGATCCGCGACCATCGGATCGTCCTTGGCCATCTCCTCCCGTATCTTGTTCAACTGGGTCCGTAGGTAGTGCGTCGCCGCCGGACGCTCCTTGGCGACGCCGCTCCCCACGTCGTCCGCGTGCTCCACGATGTTCGCCAGCACCCGGTTGAAACGCGACTTCCGTGTTGCGCCAGTGTCCTCGCTCATAGGTGATCTCCCTTCCCGCCATCCTGCTCGGTATGGCCTGTCTCGCGCGTGTTGCTGAGTTCTCGAAGCTCCTCCCGCAGCATCGCCAGGGCCCGCCGGAGCCTCCACTTGACGCCCTCGGCGCTGATGCCCTGATAGGCGGCGATCCGCTTGAGGGGCACGTCCTGCACGTACCGCAACTCGATGGTCTCCCGGTAGGGCTCGGGGAGCGACCGAATTGCCCCCAGAGTGCCCTCCTGGAACATCGCGGCGATCACCGCATCCTCCGGTCCCGGAGCGAGCGACGGGCACGTCGCTCGCAAGACGGCGTCCAGGGGAGTCTCCAACCCCTCCCGCCGCCGGAGGGATCGACCGCGCCGGCCCGCGCACCGCTCCGCGATGCGGCGCAGCCACGAGCCGAAGGCTTGGGGCGTCGTGAGCCGGGGGAGCGCGCGGAAGGCGCGGAGGAACACCTCCTGGGCGACATCCTGGGCCTCCTCCGGCCCCACGGTGGCAACGAGCTGCCGGGTCACCGCGGGCCGGTACCGTCGCACCAACTCGTCGAAGGAGGCGAAGTCACCCGCGATGGACGCCAGCACCAGAAACTCGTCGGATAGCGCCCCGAGCTCATCCCGAGTCATCGTGCTCCCGCTCTTCCTCACTTACAGTAAGAGGCATGGACGCGCGAGAGTGGTTAGTTGTGACGCAAAAAGGGCCTCTGCAAGCGCTTGCATGAGGCGAAAACGGGCTACTTCAGCACGTCCGCGGGCGGTCCCGCTACTCCTCCGCGGCCGCCGGCGCGCTCTCGGGCGACTCGGCAGTGGCAGGGCTCTCCAGAGCCTCCAGCGCCTCGGATGAGAGGGTGTGTGGCACATCCTCCTCGGTCAGATCGGGCGTATCCACCCACTCGGGGTCATGGTAGTCCCACCACGCGTGACCTTCCTCGAACCCGGCATCGTCCATGATCTTGGCAAGGATGGCGCGGTTCGAGAGATGGTCCTTGTCGAGTTCAGCGAAGCGGCGGCCCGAAGCCGGCGCTATCTCCATGTAGCGGGTGCCCATGGCAAGCTCCATGTCGCTGTTGCGGGAGTCCAGTAGGGTGACATCGATGGCGGCGCCTCTGATATCGGGGCACCCGAACTCGGGGTCGGCGGGCGGGACGAACTCGGGGTCTCCCGCCATGGCCACCAGCGCGCTGTGCGCCTGCGGCGTCCGGCCCGCGTCCAACAGAAGGATCACGTAGCCGCGTTGGAGCGCCAGGTCCTGGGCCTGGGCGAGGAGCTGGGCCGTGCGGCGGCGGAGGATGGGCTCCACGGACTCATAGAGCGGCCTTCCCAGGCCGCTCCCACTCGCCAGGCGCATGTCGACCAGCGGAGCCGGATCGGCCTCAGAGGGCACCAGGACGGGCTCCAGAAGCTGGTCCCGGAACTCCCCGCGCGGGGCCATGAGCGGCGGCGGGGGGACATCGAGTTGGGGCCGGTTGCCCTGGCCACAGCCGGTGATGAGCGCTACGACGGAACCCAGGGCCGCGGCGCTCAGGAGCCAGAGCCCTACGGGGCGAGAGATGCGCACGTCTGATGCCTCCTTGGTGCCCCAGACCGCCGGCCAGCGCGCCGCCAGTGGGGCCCTCAGGATACACGAGCCCCGGAGAGGCAGGAAGGGGCGCCGAGAGGCGGGAATGATGGGGCAACAGGCAGACGAGGGGCTCGGCGGAGGGCTCCGGCTCTCCGCCCGCCCCGCCTCACGACTCACCCACCCCCGCGCGGTCGACACCCGCCAGCTTGGAGGAGGTACGCCATGCCCGAGTACCCGGGGACGGGCCAGCCAGGGGAACCAACCCCCACGCAGCCCTCGCCCCCTAGCAGCTACGGCCCCCCGACGCAGGGGAGCCCGCCCTATCCTCTGACCGGACCCTCGGTCGCGCCCCAGTGGGCTCCGGGCCACGCGCCCTACGCCCCGGTGGGCTATGTGCCCCCACACCCGGCGCCGGTGGCATCGGGGGGGCGCGCCTTCGGTTTCTTCGTTGGCTTGCTGTGCGCCCTGGCCGTGACCACGGTCGTCGCCTTCATCACCTTCGGGGCTCTCGCGCCGGCGGGCGCCGGACTGGGCCTGGGCAGCCATGTGGGGCTGGTTCGCGCCGAGGGGCTGATCAGCGGCGGCACAGGCGGCGGCCTCCTCGCCACTGGGGGCATATCTCCGCGGCGCTTCCTGAAGGAACTGGAGCGCGCCCTGGAGGCGCCGGCATGCAAGGCGGTCGTGGTGCGGATCGACTCCCCCGGGGGAACGGCATCGGCCTCGGAGGAGATCTATCGCGGCATGAAGCGCCTCAAGGCCGAGTACCCCGGCAAGCCCATCGTCGTCTCTATGGGCGACGCGGCAGCCTCAGGGGGCTACTACATGGCGTGTGCTGGGGACTACGTCTTCGCGAACGCCGCTACGGCGACGGGCAGCATAGGGGTGCGCAGCAGTTTCGTTTCCATCGAGGGGCTCATCACCGAGTACGGCGTCGAGGCGACGGACATAACAAGCGGCGAGTTCAAGGCCATGGGCTCCATGTACCGGGATCTCACCGATGAGGAGCGCGCCATCTTCGAGCACCAAGTGAATGTCATCTACGACGAGTTCGTCGCGGCAGTGGTTGAGGGGCGGGGCCTGCCGGAGGCGACGGTGCGCAAGGTCGCCGACGGTCGGGTCTGGATGGGGAAGGATGCCGTCGACCTTGGGCTCGTAGATGAGTTGGGCGGCCTGCATGAGGCGGTCGCCTATGCGGGCGCCCAGGCCGGACTGACAGATCCCGAGGTATTCCCGTATAGCACGCCGGCCCTGCCCTTCGACTCACTCATGGAGGCCTCGGCTCAGGCCGCCCTGAGGGGCGGGGAGCGTTACCTGGACGAGCGCGCGACGGGCGCGGTGGCCCCATTCAGGCTGCAGATGGGCGCCGGGCCGACTCTGGCGAAGTAATGAGGGCGTGAGAAGCTTGAGCGAGGAGAGCCCCAGGCGGCCGAGACTGCTCGTGGTAGATGCCTTCAACGTGCTCTATCGGGCGTTCCACGCGCTGCCCCACTTCACGTCGCCCGATGGGCGGCCGACCAACGCCGTGTTCGGCTTCGCGCGCATGGTTCAGGCGCTCATGGATGAGATCGAGCCGGATTATGTGGCCATCGCCACCGATCTGCCGAGCGAGGAGCCCTCGTTCCGGCAGGAGCTTATCCCCGAGTACAAGGCCAACCGGCCACCCATGCCCGAGGACCTGAGGGAGCAGATACCCCTCCTCGATCGCCTCGCCGAGGCGCTGCACCTGCCCATGGTGGGCGTGGCGGGCTATGAGGCCGATGACGTGATGGGAGCCCTGGCGAAGCTGGCGGAGGAGCGAGGCATGGACACCTACCTCGCGACCGGCGACAGGGACGCCTACCAACTCGTCTCCGATCACACGTTCATCTGCGCATCCGACCGGTCGCTGCAGTCCGCCTCCATCCTGGATGCCGAGGGCGTGCGAGAGAAACTGGGCGTGCCGCCCGAACGCGTCATCGACCTGAAGGCGCTCGCGGGCGACCCGTCGGACAACATCAAGGGCATCCAGGGCGTGGGCCCCAAGCGCGCGCTGGGTCTGATCGAGGAGTTCGGCACCGTGGAGGGGGTGATCGAGAACATCAGCCGGATCCCGAACCAGAGGATCCGTGAGGCGACCGAGGCGGCCATCGACGAGCTGCGGCGGGCCAAGGAAGCCGTGACGATCCAACGTGACATCGATCTCCCGGTCAGCCTCGACAGCCTGGCGCGACAACCGGTGGACGAGGAACTAGCCAGGGCGCTGTTCCTCGAACTCGGGCTTCGGTCCCTCATGGAGCGCTACGTGTCCGAGCGCGAGCTGAAGGCCGAGGCCGTGCTGCTCGACCCCGGGGACGCCGACGCGATCGAAGCGACCGTCGCGGAGATGTGCAACTCGGGCACCGTCGGGGTCATCGCGAACGTAGTGGACGGCCGGATCGCGCAGCTTGGGCTGGCGTGCAGCCGTAGCTCGGGCGTGGCGTTGAGCCTCGCGCGAGGCACCGGACGAGGGCTGTTCGACGGAGAGGAGGCGGCGGCCGACCTGCCCGAGCCCGTGGCCCGAATGCTTGCCGACGGCCGAGTGCGCAAGATCTGCTTCGACTGGAAGAGCATCGTGCGCGGTCTGCCACCCGGCAGGAAGCTCGGCGGGGTGGCGCACGACGCCCTCATCGCCGCCAACCTCCTGGACTACGGCCAGCGGCGGCTCAGCTTCGCGCGAATCGTCGCGAATCACCTCGGTGAGGATCTGGGAGCTCCCGAGACGGCCGAGGACTTCGGCCGCGCGGCGGCGCGCCTTCTGCCGCTCATGGAGAAGCTCGAGACGACACTGGAGGCCGAAGGATTGGCTCAGCTCTACCGCGACATCGAGCTGCCCCTCGCCCCCATCCTGGCGGAAATGGAAGCCGCGGGCGTATTGCTCGACACCGGGAGGCTTCGCGAGCTCGGTGAGCGCCTCGATGTAGGGATCCTCCAGGCCGAGCAGCGGATCTACGAGCTCGCGGGCGAGGAGTTCACCATCGGCTCCCCCAAGCAGCTCCAGGAAGTCCTATTCGAGAGGATGGGGCTGGCGAAGGGCCGGAAGACGAAGACGGGGTACTCGACCGATGCCGAGACCTTGGAGGCCTTGGCTGACGAGCACGAGATCGTCCGGATGATCCTGGAGTGGCGGCAGCTCACGAAGCTCCAGTCCACCTACGTAGAGGCCCTTACAAGGCTCGTCGACAGCGACACGGGACGGGTCCACACCACCTTCCACCAGACGGCGGTGGTGACCGGGCGCCTCTCCTCGAGCGACCCCAACCTCCAGAACATCCCCATCCGGAGCGAGTGGGGACGGGATGTGCGGCGTTGCTTCGTGGCCCCTCAGGACCACGTGCTCCTGAGCTGCGACTACAGCCAGATCGAGCTTCGCGTCCTTGCCCACTTCAGCAAAGACGCCAACCTCCTCCAGGCATTCAGCGCGGGCCTCGATGTCCACGCCTACACGGCGTCGCTTCTTTACGATGTGCCTATCGCCGAGGTCTCGCGCCAGCAGAGAGGCGCGGCCAAGGCGGTGAACTTCGGCATCATGTACGGCATGGGCTCCCAACGGCTGGCTCGCGACATGGGGATGTCGCGAGATGAGGCGAAGGCCTTCATTGAGCGCTACTTTGAGCGGTACAGCGGGGTTCGGAGCTACCTGGACGGGACGATCGAGCAGGCTCGCGCCAACGGCTTCGTCGTAACCTTGCTCGGTCGGCGCCGGAACCTCCCGGATATCACCTCGGGCGCGCCCCAGGCTCGCGCCGCCGCGGAGCGCACCGCGGTGAACACGCCCATCCAGGGCACGGCGGCGGACCTCATCAAGCTGGCCATGCGCTCGGTGCACGAGGATCTGAGCGCTCACGGCGATGGGCGGATGCTGCTCCAGGTACACGATGAACTCCTGTTCGAGGTGCCCGAGACCCGTGTGGAGGATGTAGCCAGGCGGGTATGCCGCCTCATGGCGGCCCCTCTCGAGCTCGATGTCCCCATCGTGGTGGATGCGAAGGCGGGGTCGAGCTGGGGAGACATGGATCCACTGGAGGTCTAGTACGACTCGTCACCCAGCAGACTGCATAGGGTTTCCAAAAAGTGCGAGGGCTGTGAAGGTAAGCGAGGCTTGAATGACAAACTAGCCTTGCCGTATTGCGTCAATAGGGGCCTGTGCTGTGGTACATTCCCCACTGGCGTACTGGGCCGCTGGGCGGCCTATTCGATTTGTCCTTAGTGTATGGTAGGGACCATGGGACGGTGTTGGTCCGAGTTGGCCAACCCACGAGGAGGCACGTGAGCGATGTCTAGTGGCCAGGACTTCTTCAGGCAGAACGACCCGACCGGGGATCCCTTGGCGGACGGCGGCACGCCGGACCCGTCGACGGATCCGCGCGAGATGGATGAGTTCGGAGGACAGGACGAGGCGCCGAGTGCGGGGGCCGAACTGGAGGATTCCAGACCTGCCGGCATTCTGGGCGAACCGACCATGGCCGAACTCGAGGCGCAGATATCCATCTCCGGGCTCAAGGAACGCAGCATCGTCGAGGGTACGGTCGTGCGTATCGACGAGGAAGGCGTCCTGGTCGACGTGGGCACCAAGTCCGAGGGGCTGATCAACCCCAAGGAGTTCTCCGAGGAGGAGTTGGAGAGCCTCCGCGTGGGCGACAAGATCCAAGTCTTCGTCGTCAGCTCCGACGATGAGGATGGCGGCATCATCCTCAGCAAGAAGCGAGCCGACCACGAACTGAACTGGGAACGGATCCTCGCCGCCTACGAAAGCGGCGAGATCGTGCAGTGCACCGTCGTGGACCGAGTGCGCGGCGGCCTACGAGTGGATCTTGGTGTCACGGGCTTCATCCCAGCCTCCCATGTCGGAGTCCGCAACCCCAACGAGCTCGATCGCTTTGTCGGCGAGGTCGTCAACGCGAAGATCATCGAGGTGGAGCGGAACCGAAAGAAGGTCATCCTCTCCCGCCGACAGGCGGAGAGGGAGGTCCGCGAGAAGGGACGCGGTCGCATCCTGGCCGAGCTCAAGGAAGGCCAGGTCCGCGAGGGCATCGTCCGCAACATCACCAACTACGGCGCTTTCGTCGACCTAGGTGGCGTCGACGGCCTCCTGCACATCACCGAGTTGGACTGGGTGCACGTCAAGCACCCGTCCGAGGTGCTAACTCCTGGCGACGAGCTCCGTGTCATGATCCTCAAGGTCGACCGGGAGAAGGACCGCATCAGCCTCAGCCGCAAGCAGCTTCTACCCGACCCGTGGGAGCTTGTCAGCCGGAACTACCGAGTCGGCGCGACCATCGAGGGGCCCGTCACCCGATGCGTGACCTCCGGCGCCTTCGTGAAGCTGCCGGAAGGGGTAGAGGCCTTCATCCCTATTGGCGAGATGTCCGATCGGCGCATATCCAAGCCCGAGGAGGTCGTCAAGCCCGGTGACACGGTGACGGTCAAGGTCATCAACGTCCAGCCACGGCAGCGACGGATGAGCCTTTCGCTCTCCCAGGTGCAGCAGGACGCCGAGCGGGCGGAGATGGATAAGTACCTCAGCACCAGCTCAGAGCCATCCAGCGGCGCGACCCTGGGCGCCATGTTCGGTGACCAGTTGCGGGCGGCCGTCGGCGAGAGCAGCGGCGAAGCGTCCACGGAGGCTCCTGAGGCGCCAGAGGCTTCGGAGACGCCAGAAACTGGCGAGGAGCCTACGAGCTAGGAAGGCTGCGCCTTGAGCCGTGTGAGTTCTGAACGGGAGCCGGCGCCTCGTCGGCTCCCGTTGTCGCGTACCTACCAGAACCTGCGTGTCCTTGGCCTCACCGGGCCCGCTGCGGGCGGCAAGAGCTTCCTTCTCGGGATCTTCCGTGAGATGGGCGCCGCAGCGATCGAAGCGGACGCAGTCTACAAGGACCTGGTTCTGCCAGGCTCCCCGCTGCTCTCCCGTATCGACGAGGCATTCCCGGGCGTCGTGACGGCGGACGGCCTGGATCGGGCGGAGCTAAGCGCGCGCGTGTTCGGCGACCCGAACGACCTTCTTCGGCTGAACGCGGTAGTCCATCCCTCCCTGGGCGATGCGGTGGCGCGAGCCGCAGGCGAAGGGACGGCCTCGGGCAATCGCCGAGTCGTGATCGAAGCGGCGGTGCTCTTCGAGATCGGCGCCGATGGGCTGTGTGACGAGGTCTGGTTCGTCGACTGCCCCCCTGAGGAGCGTATCCGACGCCTGCGGGCCGGCCGGGGATGGGATGAGGAGCGAGCGCGCCGCGTCGTGGTGGGGCAGGGGGGGATGGCCGAGATCAAGAGGCGCTGCGGGCGTGTTGTCGATGGGTCGGCGCCCAAGGAGGCGTTAGTCCAGCTAGCCAAGGAGTGGATTAGTCAACCTTAGGTAGCGCTCGATCGGTCGCGAGAGGCACCGGCGGTTGATTACGCCACCTCCCCGCTGCTAGACTGGCGTGGAACGCAATTCGTCGCCCACACAAGGCAGGAGGGTGGGCGAGTTGGTTCGAACGTCTTAGAGAATGACTGGGCTCCGGACGGCTCCGGGGCGTTCGATCAGTGTCGGCGGAGGAGCGTCTCTCCCGGCGCGCTGGTATGCCAGGAAAACCGAGACTCATCGCGAGGGACCGTCGTCTGGCCTGTCGAGGCCTGAGAAGGCTGACGATGGCCGTGATGGCTCGTATGTAGCGGGCGTTTCGGCGCTTCGTGATATGGGCAAGAAGGCGCTACGTGTCCGTCGGGCCACTCTGGGCGGCGGACTCGGCCAGGGTTTGGCTGGGATCCCGGAACCTAGCTAGGGAGTTGACATCGGAAATGCGGAAGTCGCGGAACATCTTGCTGGTGGCTCTGGCTGTTGTGACGGCCGGATCCTGGCTTCTCGCCTGGAGCGTGCCGGTATCGGCACAGGAGGGCATGCTGACGCCCAACATGGCTCCTCGTTCCCAGGGAGGGCCGGTGTCACCGGGCTCCCGCGCTCAGGATGGCCCGATCACGGGTCTCGAGAGCATCCTGGCGATGGCGGGCGCTGTTCCGTCTCCGGGCGGGACGCAGGCGGCGGCTGGCGCCGGCGTTCGGGAGGCTCCTCCCGGGGCACGGCTTCTGCTCGCTGGCTACACCACCATGCCGGTGATCAACGGCGGCAACAAGGACCTCACCGGCGGTGGGGACCTCGAGATCGAGGTAGAGGTCGCGCCGGTGAACTCTCCGAGCCAAGCCATCGCGGACTCCGTGATCACGGGCGCCGCGGCGATCATCTGGGACGCCAAAGCGCCGAACCCCAACGATAGCCCGGGCGACTACTTCCAGTGGGTCCCGGCCGAGGATGACGAGGTTGACTACCTCGGCCGCGACTCCGACGACGTCGACACCGTGATCCTGAAGATGGCGAGTCCCTACCGCACCTTCTACCCACCGCCCTTCTACATGCCGCCCCTGATCGCATACCCACTCGACGGAGCCGGGCGCTACCTCACCCAGTTCGACCTCACCCCGACCGCTGATGCGGCGAAGACCCCGGGCGCCACGGTGTTCAAGGGCACCCTGCCCGATGTTCTCGGCCAACTCGGCGCCGGCGAGTTCTACGTGGGCATCGACGTCTGGGGCACTGCGACTGTGCGGGACACGCCGGATACGTCGTGGCGCTTCGTCTTCGACAACCTGACGGGGTTCTACACGGAGCCCTTCGTGTCGACCGCGAATGTTCTGCTCGTGGATGACTACATCCGCGGCCAGAACTGGGTCGACGCGGCGCGCGGCGAGCGCGGCGGGGGCCCTGTGGAGGAGTCCAGCTACCGCTCCGTGGGCTTCCCGGTTGATGAGGAATGGGGGGTGAGCTACAACGCGCCCCAGTGGCTGGATGGGAACAAGGGGTTCAAGCGGGTAGGGCAGGCGCCGAACGACATCGTCTATGGCGCCGTGGACGGCAGCGCCGCTGTCTTCGATACGACCTTCGCTGACTACTGGCGCGTCGCTTGCCGAGGCCCGCTGCCGGACGCCATCGCGGAGCGGTACCTGCCGGAGGCGATCCCCTTCCGCCACCCCAGCGAGACGGACATGGACGACCCGACGCTCGGCCCCTTTGTAGTCGGTCAGAGTTCGGGTCCGGGGATCATCCCGCCCATCACGCCCACGGACCTCTACGTCCAGAAGAAGGCGATGCTCTGGGTCGCGCCGTACGCGGGGAACCTCTTCGCCGACAAGGGTTCGATCACCGATCCCATGGCACAGGCAGTCATCGAGGGCTTCGTCGCCCAGGGCGGCGCGATCCTCATGTCCGGTGGGGATATCGCCTGGGCATTGACGCTGAACGGCGCCGTCAACAGCAGCTTCCTGGCGAATGTCTTCGGCGCGAGTTTCGTCGCGGACGATGTTGGCAACGTGTACGGGAAGCTGAATGGCCTCGCCCACGACGATGTGGATATCGCGCAGAGGGCGGGCAGCACGAGAGGCGACTATCCACTCGTGGAGTCGGGCAACCCGCTGTCACTGCCGCCGAACAACTCGCACCCGTGGTGGCAGGGCTGGCAGTCGGGCAACACGACGAACCCGACGGAGCTTCGGCTGAGCTACCATCCACCCGGAGCTGCCACCGGGGCTGTCAACGGGAACTTCTACACGGACGGCGCTGTGGGCCTCGCCCGGGACATGAGCGCCCTGTTCCAGCAGCATTGGCCGGACGTCATCGCGCCCGTGGGGACCGCGAAGGTTGCCTACGAGTACGCCACCGGCGGCGCCGCCGCCGTCTACATGCAGCACCCCCAGATGGCTCCCGCCCGCGGCGGGCGCACCGCCTTCCTGTCCTTCGGCCTGGAGGCCGTCTCCCGTCAGTTCAACAAGTACGATCCGGGCGACGGGAACCTACAAGCCGAGTGCCTCATGCTCAGGAATAAGGTCATCTCCAACTTCCTGAGTTGGAACCGGACCTCGCGGATCCAGGGCACCGTATCGGCCGGCGCGGGTATTCCTGGTGTCCCGGCGGGTTCGCCCATTGCGGGCGCTCTGGTAGTGTGTGAACCGATGACTGGCCAGGGTCACCCGACCGTCGGCATGTTCACCGATGCGGATGGCTACTACCTGATTGAGGGCATGGCCATCGACTCCTACCGCGTCACGGCCTACGCGCCGGGCCTGGCGGCCGACCACGCCGCTGGCGAGTTCACCTGGCCCCAGGGCTCGAACATGGAGTTCGCCTCCGAAGAGGGCTTCTCCATGTCTATCGCCCCCAACGGGTCCATCTCGGGCACGGTGACGGATGAGGCGGGCACCCCGATCGAGGGCATCGTCGTCAGCGCAGCCGGTATGCTCACCACGGGCGACGCGATTACGAACCCACTGACGAACGAGCCCATCGTTGGCCAAGCCACGACCGACGCCAACGGTGACTACACCATCACCGATCTTCTCTCCGGCATCTCCTATGCCGTGACCGCGAACCCTGAGCCCAAGGTCGGGGATCAGGCCAACTACGCGACGGACAACACCACCTACAGCGTGGAGAACACCTCTCTGGTGCCCGTGTCCCCCGCAACCGAGACCAAGGACATTGACTTCGCGCTCGCGACGGTTCCGGGCAATGTGACCGGCCTCGTCTTCGAGGAGGGCACGAACCCGAAGCTGGGCATCGCTGGCGCGGTCGTGACGGTGGTAGGCACCGATCCGGCCCTTGAGACCACAGCGGGAGCGAAGGGCGCCTACAACTTCGGCGTTGACCCCTTCATTGTTCCCGCGGGCAGCCGGACGCTCCAGGCGACCGCCCCGGGGTATGAGCCGGGCACGATTACCGTCGACATCAACGCCAACGAGACCACCACGAATGCGGACATCCCGCTCGTGCCGATCCCGCCGGGCACGATCACCGGCAAGGTGACCCAGAGCGATGGGACAACAGGCGTGGCGGGCATCCAGATCCAGACCTGGTTCGGGCCTGTCGGAAACCAGGTGGTGGGCGCGACAACGACCACAGGCGCCGACGGCGCCTTCACCTTCGGGAACATCGAGGCGGGGGTCACCTACACGCTACGTGCGACCGACCCCGCCCTGGGGCGCAACCTCACACCCGACGCGGGCTTCCGCGTTACCGTCGAGGCGGGCGTGACCCATACCGAGGATGACACGGGCGCGCCGATCCTCTTCCAGATCGTCCCCCTGGAGCAGTTCGCCTCAGGAGTTCATCTGGTCTCCGCGCCCTACGACTACCCTGGGGTGGATCCGGCGGACCTGTACGGCGAGCCGGCCTCGAGCTTCAAGATGGCTTGGTGGGATCCCACGCAGGGCGCCTACGATCTGTACCCCAGCCCACTGAGCGCGGTCGAGCGCGGCAAGGGGTACTTCGTCAAGTTCGCCGCCGAGCGCGAACTGAGCCGATCGGGCGAGCCCGCCGATCCGGCAGTCCGGAACCAGCCCTTCGAGATCCCCTTGTCCGCTGCGGGCGACGGCTGGAACCTCATCGGCAACCCGTACGACTTCGAGATCGACTGGACCCGCGTCACGGTTCTGCACAGTGGCGAGGCCCTGACCTTCGCGGACGCGATCAGTCAGAACCTGATAGCCGGCAGTCTGTTCGGCTACGAGCCGGCGGTCAGGGACTACTTCATCTACACGAGCATGATCCCGTTCCGCGGCTACTGGGTGCGGGCCCTCGCCGATGGCGTGACCATCCGTACCCCGGCTGACCCCGTTAGCGGCTCCTCGGACGGTGCGGTCGGTGCGAGGTCCGCCTCGCCGATGGCCAAGCGCGGCGTCGAGTGGTCGATGCAGGTCGTCGCTCAGGCCGGGGAGTTCCGCGATAGCGACAACTATCTCGGTGTCGCTCCCCAGGACAAGGGCATCGACATGCGCTACGACCTGGACGAGCCGCCCATGGCCCGCAACTTCGCCGACGATGACGTGACCGTCTACTTCGCGGCCACCAACCCTGACGGGTCAGCGCGGATGCTCGCCGCCGACTTCCGAAGCGGCCTAGGCGCGAGCCAGACGTGGGATGTCTACGTGGATACCACGCTGGCGAACACCGATGTAACCCTCTCGTGGCCCGATCTACGGTCTCTGCCGCGCACTTTCGCGGCGACGCTGGAGGATGTCGCGACCGGCAAGACGGTCGCCATGCGTTCCGCCAGCTACTACACCTACGGGTCGGGCAGCGCTGATGCGCCGCGTCGGTTCAAGGTGACGGTGCGGAACGAATCGGCGGCCACGAATCCCACGCCGCAGGTGCTCGGTGTGGACTCGATGGCTCGCGGCGTCACGGTGAGCTACCGCTTGGCATCGGACGTGGACTTGCGGATCTCCGTGCTGAACCAGGCGGGCCGCGTCGTGCGGACCCTCGTCCGCGATGAACATCGCGCCGCGGGCGTCCATTCAGAGACTTGGGATGGTCGCGATGACGGAGGGCGAGCCCTCCCTGCGGGAGAGTACCGCATCGAGTTCCGGGCGACTGCCGACGATGGCGCTGTAGGTCGCGCGACGGCCAGAGCGCAACGGTAGATCAGGCCCTGGGCGCATTCGGCCCGCCCTCAGAACTTTGGGGGCGGGCCGTCGCATGATTCTGGTTTGAAGAGGGAGGCCATCGGGCCCCCCTTTTCGAATGTGTTATAACAGACGGGTTCGCGGGCGGCCCTCGCTCCGTGCGAGGCGTGTATCGGCGACTGACGCCGAGCGCGGATCCTACTTCACAAAGGCCGCCACAGGGAGGCAGGCAAGAGATGAACCGGATCGTCAGGCACAAAGGAGCTCGTGCTGTTGCCCATCTACTGATCGTGGCCCTAATGGCTCCCTTCTTCGGGTCGATCAGCGGGGGCGTGGCCTACGGCCAGTACAATCATCTAAGTCGTCAGCTCACGGTGGTCGTGCTGGATATGTACGACGTGAGTGGCGAGCAGGCGGTGCCCGAGTTGGCCGCGTGGGCCGAAGAGGAGCTCTGGGAAGAGCTGCATCAGAGCCGTTGGTTCCTCCCTGTTCCGCAGCGGGACGTTGAGGCTGAGGTGGAGCGCTCCAACTTCAATGTGCCCCTGAGCGTGAGGGAGCAGCAGGAGCTGGCGACGCTACTCAGCGCCCACGCCACCGCGACTGGCTACGTGAGGACCGTCGAAGTGGGCGGGTCGCCGCGGGTTGCCACCGTTGACTTCCAGGTCTTCCTCCTGGATGCTCTCAGCGGCGAGTACATCAACGGCGCCACGATCCGCGAGTCCTCAGACCCGATGCCCGGGTTCGAGGGTCCCGACTCCACCCTGGTGCGGGAGGCTGTGGCGAAGGCCGCTGCCGAGGCGGTCGACGTCATGGGCCGCTATGAGATCCCCGAGGGGTACGTGATCACCGAGGGCGAGGACGACCAGATCCGCATCAGCCTCGGCGAGCGCGAAGGCGTCGACAGCGGCGACCGGTTCGTTGTCATCGGCCGAACCACGGACATGGAGACCGATGAGACCTTCCCCATGGTCCAGGGTCAGTTGGTCGTGCGCGAGGTCCGTACCACCTATTCCATCTGCCGCCGCTGGGGCGATAGCAAGGGCCACCCGGTGCATGTGGGCGACTTCGTCCGTGGACTCTACTACGACGAACCGCTGGTGAAGCCCGAGGGCGATACCTTCATGGGCCCCGATCCGATAGAGCCGAAGCGTGAGGAGAGCCGCACCCGTAAGAACCTCCCCAAGGTGCTGGGTATCCTCGCCCTGCTCGTCGTGTTCGGCATCCTGATCAGCAACAACAAGTCCAACGCGAAGCCCGGCACCGCCCTCCAGGTAGCCGGCGTGAATATCCGTGGCCTGCCCAACGCCATCAACAGGGTGCAGTGGTCGGCGCCGTCCTCACTGCCCACAGTGCCACAAACATATGGGGGGTATACCGTCGGATATGAAGTCCACCGGGGTCGTGTCCCCAACTTCCCCGTGACCCCTAACTCCCTGCAGGCCGTGCTCGAGGGCGGCGCGCTGACCCAGTTCGATGATGACTCGACCGCGGTGGCCACGGGGTTCAACACGACCCTGAGCACGAGCGACACTAACGGCATCGTTTCCTTCGTGACGACGCCCTCCGATGCGACGGTCACCTGGGATCTGCAGCCCGATTCCTTCACCTACGACTACCTGCAGACGCCCCCTCAGCCTGGGACGAAGTACTACTACGCGATTCGCGTGATCAGCAAGAGAGCGACGGTCAACCCCTTCCCAGAAGATATGGACGCGGCCGCTGGTGAGCTGATCATCTCGGTGCCCTACTATGCCGGCCCCGTCACAACCATCGAGCCGCCGGTCCTGCAGTTCCCGCCCGATAGGCCCGACCCGGGTAGCACGGACGTGAACCTGGATACTACCCTCTTCCAGTGGGAGGCTGTCGCCGGAGCGGACACCTACGTGATCGAGCTGTCTACCGACCGTAGCTTCGCCCCGAAGGTAACGCTCCGGAGCAACCAGATCCTCATGAGGGCGACCCCCGGCTCATCGGTGACCCACCGCTTCGTGGGAACGGGCGGTCAGTCGCCGTCCGAGCTGTTCGCGAACGTCCGAGCGCCCATCTACTGGCGTGTGGGGGCCCGCGCCTCCGACGACGTCTCGCTGCCGGTCGATGGCAGTGGGCGACAGGTTGACTATGTGTTCAGCCTCGAGCGGAGCTTCGAGTCGCTGGATCTACCGCCCTCGGCGCCATAGTCAGAGCTGGGCCGGAAGCGCGCAGTGTGTGCTTGAGCTACCTCTCGGCCCGAGGCTGCAACCGGCCTTGGGCCGAGTAGGCGTTTGACCGAGACCGGGGTCAGAGGGTGGACGTCTCTAGCACATGAACGCGTAGGGTCAGCGGCCTGAGCGGAGTGGTGCGTCCCAGCCGGTTCCGTGTCTGGGGCTCACCGGGGCCGGCGGCAAGTGAGAAGTAAAGGGGCTTTGTCCAGATGAGAATCAGATCATCGTTCGGCGCACTCTTCGTGCTGATGGCGGTGCTGCTGGCAGTGCCGGCCTTCGCCCAAGCTGCGCCAGATCCGGCCGCGTGGCAGCGGAGCCCGGTCTCCCTGACCGATCCGGCGACGGGCCGCGCCGTCGAGGCCATGGCGGGCGAGATCGTGGTCTTCTGGGCCGAGGGGGTTGATGAGGCGGCGCGGCAGGCTGTGCGCGACCGCGTGGGCGCGTCTCAGTTCAGGTCCATCGTGAATACTCAGGCCGAGGTGCTCATCGTCACGCCCGGGCGCGAGGGCGAGGTCACCTTGGCGCTGCGAGGGGCCGGAGAGATCGAGGCCGTCACCCTCAACGTCGTCTACAGGATCGCCCAGGGCGGCGCTCAGGGCTTCACTCCAGACGACACGAACTGGATGGAGCAGCAGCCCCTGCACGAGCTGACGAGGACCCCGCTCGCGTGGGACACATTCAAGCCTGCGGGCTGGAGGAAGGGCGATGCGCGGTTCCCCGTGGGGAACCGTGGCGTCATTATCGGGATTATCGACACAGGCGTTGACTACCAGCACCCCGACCTGGCGCCGAACATGTGGCGGAACATGGCGGAAGCCTACGGGACCCCAGGTGTCGATGACGACGGCAACGGCTACATCGACGACATCTACGGCTGGGACTTCTACGATGATGACGCCAACCCCAAGCCGACGACGGATCTGGGCGATGGCTCGGCACACGGCACCCACGTTGCAGGCATCGCGGCGGCCGTCGGCAATAACGGAGCCGGCGTGGCGGGACAGGTATGGGATTGCGCCATCATGGCGCTGAAGGCGTCGCCGGATGACGGGAGTGCGTTGCCCTTCGACGCGACCTTCGCCGCCTACCGGTACGCCATCGACAACGGCTGTGACGTCGTGAACATGAGCTACGGTGGTCCGTCCGGCCAGGCCGACGCCCAGGTGCTAGCGTTATTCCAAGAGGGCTTCACGGCGCCGGGCGTGCCCAACAATCCCGACCGGAACGGCATCAACTGGGTCGCCGCTGCACATAACCACAGCCTGGATATTCAGGACACCTACCACCCCATCGCCACTGAGTCCGCCGATAACGAGGTTATCGGTGTGTCTGCGGTGGACCGGGATGCCACCATCGCCAGTTACAGCAACTGGTCTACCAGTCCGAACGTGGTGGACGTCTCCGCGCCCGGTGGCGACTTCGATACGATGGAGTACCTCAGCACGGGCCTCATCGTGGAGGGCGAGGATGAGTTTCAGGAGGCGTACGTGCGGATGGCGGGCACGTCGATGGCGAGCCCCCACGTGGCGGGTCTCGTTGCCCTCATCAAGTCCGTGGATCCTTCGCTGTCCGCAGCGGCGGTTCGTGACAGCCTCCTCGAGAACGCGAACCGCACCTTGCTCTACGACGCGAACCCCACTTATGAGTCAGCGGAGGCCCTGGGCAAGGGCATTGCCGATGCCTTCGCAGCGGTTCAGGCTGTGGGGACTCTCGCGCCCAACATCGCGATCATCAGCCCCGAGGCCGGCGCGCGGATCAAGACTTCCATGCCCGCAATCACCTTCCAGGTGACACGGAGCGGGCTCAAGGCCCCTAGGATCACCCGGATCACCCTGCGCGTCGATCCGCAGGATGGCGATCCCGTCAGCGACGCTGATGCTGTCTGGATCGACAAGGATGGCGATGGGGTGGATGATCGACCCGCTGATCCGGCGAGTCCCTACAGTGGGGCCACGTACCCCGAGAACGGCCTCTTTACGGTTCAGGTCGAGTCGCCCCTCGGTATCGGAGCGGGTGGAAGCAGTCTGCACATGATCGAGGTAACGGCGACGGACGAGCGTGACCCGGCGGACTTCCCTGTGACCGCGCCCGATGGTGTCTTCCGCGCGACGAGCTTCTTCCGGTTGACTGCGGTGGGCATCGGTTCGGGTCGACGGATGTTCTCCGTCCCCTACGAGCTAATCGACCGTGGCACCCAGCCCTGGACTCTCAGCGGCGCGATGCCCGCGACCGTCTTCGCCCAGAGCTTCGGTGGCTCGGAAGGCTGTCAGATCGCACGATGGGAGCCGAACGGCGGGGATTACGTTCGCAGCGACCTCGATGGCATGAGTGACCCCTACATCACCGTGCTGCAGCCTGGCAAGGGCTACTGGGTCGACTTGGTGGCGGGCACGCCACGGCTGGTCATCCAGGGCAAGGCCATCACTGCGGGGCGGTATCTCATTCGTGACGCCGCTTACAACGATGGAGACGCGGAGAGTGACTGGCTCACGCCCGGCTGGCACCAGATCGGCACGCCCTACGACTTCACGATTAGCCTCTCGGCGTTCCTGGTGGAGACGGAGGATGGGGACCTCATCCCCCTCGCTCAGGCGGTGCAAGAGGGCATAGTCCGCGGCGCGCTCTACCGATATGCGGATGGCGCGTACGTCCCGGCCGTCATTCCACAGGCGACGCTGGAGCCTTTCGAGGGCTATTGGTTCCGAAGCCTCCAGCCGTGCAAGCTCTACGCTGTCCCCGCGGCGGCTGAGGCCTCCTCGGGCGGCATGATGGCTCGCTCGGTCGAGGATAGCCTAGCGTGGCGGTTCGCGCTTCAGGCCTCGACGGCGAGCACCGACGCCCAGGTGGTCATGGCATCTTCACCCCGAGCCACGGACGGCTTCGATGACCTGTTCGACATCGAGCAGCCGCCGCCGCTGGACGCGGACGTGATGCTGTGGGTTGGCGGCGTCGACAATGACGGGCTCCTAAGGGACGTTCGGGGAGCCGTCGACACCGAGGCGACGTGGACCGTCACGGCGCGGTCCCAGGCCAACACGGAGGTCGTCCTGTCGTGGGAGGACCTGCGTGGTCTGCCGCGTGAGTTCAGCGCCAGTCTCACGGACACATCCACTGGCAAGACGCTCAGCATGAGGCATGAGGGAGTCTATCGGTACCGGACTGGCGACTCCGAGGAGGCGCGGGAGTTCACCGTTACGGTGCGCCGTGTGGACGCGGCCACCGCTTTCCGTGTGAACATCGACGACGCGACGACGAACGCGCGCGGCGCGGCCACGGTGTCATTCCGCCTGACGGCGGACGCCGATGTGGACTGCGTGGTCCTGAATGCGGCCGGCCGTACCGTTCGTACAGTCACCGTCGGTGAGCCGATGCCCGCGGGCGTTCGGTCTCTCACGTGGGATGGGCGCAGCGACTCGGGTGCCACCCTACCGGCGGGGCAGTACCGCCTCGAGATCCGTGCGCGCAGCGATCGCGGCGAGATAGCACGGGGGACCGTCTCTATCAGCAGGTAGCGATAGGCGGCCGAGCGAGGTGGCCGCGAAGGAGGACACTCGCGCTATGGTATCTTCTGCTAACCGGACGGGGCGGACGTGGCTCGTGCTCAGCCTGCTGGCTATAGTGGGCGCGGCGGCGCTGCCGGCTCATGCGCAGCCTGACATGCGGCCCAGCCTGCTCTTTGTGTCGGATTCGGTTGAGAACGACTACGTGCGCATCTATGTGGGTGCATCGGTCGTCAAAGACGACAAGGATCTCGGCATCCACCCCCTGATGCAGTCCAAGATCTACATCCGCAACACTGGCGGGGAGCCCCTGTCGGTCGGCGATGACGGCCGGAGCGTGACCAGCCTTCACATGGCGTATATCAGCGGCGATCCCATCGTAGCTGGTATCGACCAGTACGCGACCATTGCCGTGGCCAGCGTCACTGCCGATACCGATGGTGGAGGCGGTGGCGGAGGCGGCGGTGGTGGTGGAGGCGGAGGCGGAGGCGCTCCGGGGGCGGCCACCCGCCAGGCGGAGGGCTATGCGTACTACGTCTTTGGCGAGGATGACTACGGGACCCCGGGCGGGATGGGGCGCGAGGTCATCGACGGCGTGACGCACATCGTACGCAGCTTCTACATCGACGATGAAGATCTCCTCGTCACCCAGTACGTGGCCCCCTACCGTGGGCTCGCCCGCATACGCTACACAGTGACGAACCGGGGCACCGACCCGAAGCAGGTGTCGCTGCGCTTCCGTCATCGTCCACAGCCCCTGATAACGGGCGGCGGATACGGCATGATGGGTGGCTCCCAGGGCGCGGTGTTCCCAGCGGGTTACACCTCCGTCGAGAAGGAGACGGCCTACGACGCAGCGGTGCTAGGCGCCAGCGGCATTCCGACGGGCTGGGTCAGCTACTCGGATGACGGCAGCCAGGCCGTCGGCTACGTCGCGGTCCGCGATACCGCAACGGGCGGCAGCAATCCCCGTGTTGAGCGGATTGAGTTCGTGCGCGAGGACCCGGGTGTGCGGACGCTTTGGCAGGGCGCGATGGACGGCGACCAGATCGTCGACGGCGCCTCCGCCATGGCGGCCCACTATTTCTTCCAGGCAGTGACGATCGAGCCGGGCGCGAGCGACTCCTTCCAGCTCTTCCTGGGTAACCGCTGGGCTTCGGAGGTTGTGGACTCGCCGCTGCACGCGAGCGCGGCGGCCCGACCGGCAATCCGCCTCGTGGAGGACCCGGACACTGGCGAGTACGAGTATGCCATGGACGCGGATGGCACCTTCGAGGTGGGCGGCTACCTCACCAATCGCGACACCGACCTGGGTGCCCTGGAGGCCGGTCAGCTCCGGAACGGGGCGGTTACGGTCGTTCTGCCCGAGGGTCTCCTGATGGAGGATGGCACGACGACGGGGACCCAGACCATAGGGCGGCTAAGGCCAGGAGAGACCTCGGGCGTCTCCTGGAAGGTGAAACCGGATCCCGCCAACCCGAAGTACGGGAACCTGAACATCAAGTTCCAGTTCACCGGCGAGGTTGCGGGTGGTGTGCATTCCCGAACGGTCACTCGACCGGTCAGCCTGCCGGCACTGCCCCATGCGTTGACCCCGGTGATTGTGCCACCGCCGACGCCTGACGACAGACCAGGCGGCCAGTTCGATATGTTCTCCGTGCCCTTCGGGGTCCAGGACCCCGACCCGCTCTACGGGCTGGACTACTCGAGCGTCGCTACCGGGGAGCCGCTCCGGCCCTACGGCATCTATCGGTTCGACCCGTCCCGCGGCGAATGGGACACCTATCCCAACGGGCTCGCGGGCCAGCTGCAACCCGGGCGGTCCTTCTTCGTGAGGGTAACCGAGCGGGCTCGGATCCAGGTGCCCCCGGGATCGACATTCCTGAACGACGTCGAGGAGGTCACCGTTCCCCTCATCGGGCGTTTCGACGTGCCGGTCAGCTACGGCGGCTTCAACATGATTGGCAACCCCTACAGCTACCCGGCGCTGCTCGGCGAAGTCGGCTTCCTCTACCGCGGCCGTGTCCGGAGCTACAGGGACGCGTGGGAGAGTGGCTGGCTGCCGGGCGTCGTCTGGGAGTGGGATCCTGAGGCGAACAATGGGCGAGGCGGATACGCCATGGCCTATGGCGAGGATGTCGCCCTGAACCCGTGGCAGGGCTACTGGATCCTGACCAACGTCTCGATGGAGATGATCATCGAGCCGCCTGCCGCCCGGGGAGCGGTCCCGCCCGTAGGGGAGTTGTCCGCCCGCTCAGTTGGCGGCAACGGCACCGAGGAGGCGCTCGCCAAGGCGATGGGCGCCAACACGCTCGGCGATTGGCTACTCCAGGTCCGTGCGCAGAGTGCGACGGCCGCTGACAGCAGCAACTTCATGGGTGTGGCCAGCGAGACCGCCACTCGGGGCGTGGCCGCGATGAGCATCCCGGAGCCGCCGCCCCTGGGAGCGTACGTGCAGCTCGCCTTCGTCAAGTCGGACGAACTCGGGCCTGGCAGTCTCTATGCCCACGATGTGCGAACCATGTCGGCCGATCTTGGCTACGAGATGGTCGTGAACACGAACATCCCGAACGAGACGGTGACTGTTGACTGGCCAAGCATCCATCAGTTGCCTCGTGAGCTGAGCCTGGTACTTGAGGACGTCCAGACCGGCGAGCGTGTCTTCATGCGCACCGAGGCCGCCTACTCCTTCACGAGCTCGGACGAGGGGGCGAGCCGGCGCTTCCGTATCCTCGTCAGCACCCGGGAGCGCGGGCTCCAGATTGCTTCGGTCACCACAGAGACCCTGGCCCGTGGCGGCGCATCCATCGCTTACACCCTCTCTGCGGACGCCGAGGTGGACGTTGTCGTGATGAACGCCGCCGGGCGCGTGGTGCGGACGGTTCAGAGCGGCGAGGTCGCCGTGGCGGGGCGTAATGTAGCGACATGGGATGGGCGCAGCGATCAAGGCTCCGTCGTCCCGAGCGGTCGCTACACCGTGAGGGTCACCGCTCACTCAACGGAGGGCGGGCGAGTGAGCCAGGTGGCGGGCCTGTCCGTGAACTAGGGGAGTGGGCGTGAACCTTGCGCCCGCACTAGGTTGTAGTTACTGTGGCGGGGTCCCGGATCTACGGGGCCCCGCTTCTGCATGGTTGGGTGAGGCGGAAGGAAGGCGGCTCCCTTGACGGGAATGTCTAATGAGCGGGCCGCTGGAACTCAGCCTCGGGAGGCGGCAGCGCGCAAGCCACGACAGGGATAGGCCAGATGGTTCGTGCCGGCCAAGCCTTTGCGAGAGTGCTCGCGGCCCTCTTGGGGTGCTGTCTCGCGCCATGTGTGTTGGCCCAGTTCGATGATGAGGTCGGCCGAATCACCATTACGCCAAGCCGTCACTGGGTGCTCGCCGATGATACCGACTCCGTCATTCTGGAGATCAACGTTCTGACCCACTCTGGCGATCCGGTCCCTGATGGCACCGAAGTAGGGCTCACCTCAACCGCAGGCCGGCTCGAGGACACCACAGCCACGACGTTCAACGGCATCGCGCGAGTTCGATTCTACTCGGGCGGCGACAGTGACACCGACGCGGTGATCACGGCCATCGCGAACGGCCGACGGGCGGAGCGGGCCGAGGTCATCAGCATCACCCAGGAGGAGGGCGGGACCGACGAGGGGAGTCGGGTAGCTCGCATCAAGGCGGAAGACTACCTGGCCTTCCGCGAGAGCGACGCGCTGATGGTTGGCTATGGGAAGGTCGAGTTCGAGTTCCGCCGGTTCAAGATCACGGCTGAGCAGCTACAGTTCCGTATCTTCCCGCCCTACGAGCTCAAGGCGACGAACGCCATCGTCACCAATGGCGAGCAGCAGTTGGTGGCCAAGAACCTCTACGTGGAGTTCCGGGAGGACGGCACCCACGGCGTTGCCTTCCTGGTCGAGCCTGAGGCACGGGCCATGAGCTTCATCGACGACGATTTCACGGAGAGTCAGTGGTGGGCTCCAGAGGACAAGTTCCGGATGTGGGACCTGGAGGAGTCGACCCTCGTCGTGAAGTGCCGCCGCGCGCTGCTACATCCCGGCGACAAGCTGACCCTGGAGCACGCTCGCATCTACTACGATGGCTTCCATGTGCTGACCATGTCCGCCCAAGTCATCGATCTGGGTGGCATCATCGGAGGCGCAAGCGCCTTCCCGCAGCTCATCGGCTTCACCTACCCTGGTGGGTTGTTCATCGATTACCCGTACTACTTCGCGACGGGCGAGCACTTCACGGGCGCGTTACGGGTGCGCCATGGGAGTCCGGCGGGCGCCTTCTATGGGCGGCAGGGCTGGTACGCGGACATTGAGGGCGAGTGGGAGAGCGACGAGGGCGACGGGGGTTCGGTGCTCATCGATGGCCTGGGCCAGCGGGACTGGGGAGCCCGGGTGAGCCACAACCACTCCTTCGGTGAGAGCACCCAGGGAAGCGTCAGTGTCGCGTGGCCGCAGCACCGGTACGTGAGCGCCTACAGCAATGTGTTCAAGCAGATGGGCCGAGGATCCCAGATGGTCACGGCGAGTTGGTTCGGCGGCGAGGGGGTCGACACGAACTGGTACGTGGACTGGTCGCGTCGGTTCGCCCCGGAGACCATCGGCGGGTTCAACCTGGGCTACTCTCTAGATCTGGGACTGGAGCGCGATGTGTGGTCCAACGCTCCATATGGGCGGGCTGGCCTGTCGGCCAGCATCCGGCCACGCAAAGCCTGGAACATTGTGGGGAACCTCACCCTGTCGCCTCGGGCGTCGGGCGAGGTGGAGCAGCGCACGAACGGTGAGTTGGAGTGGGCGAGCGTCCTCGGCGTTGACGCGAGTCTCCGATTCAGCCGGACAGGCAGCTTCAGCGTGGGGTACGACATGAGCCAACGGGCGGGAGGGCGCTACCTGAACGGGACCCGCCACAACCTCCGCGCGCGGCTGCAGTACTTCAACATGAGCTCCCATCCCTTCAGTCTCGTGGCGAACGCGGTGCAGGATCTGGACTCGAACCGGTTCACCGCCTACGGGTACGCCTCCTGGGAGTTCCAGCGGAAGTGGACCCTGTCGCTCGTGGGCACCATCAGCCGCACCGCGACGTACTCCTTCGAGGACTACAGCGTTGGCCTTGGGCGTCGACTGGGGCAGTCAGAGGCCCGCCTGGTCTACTCCACATCCCGCGATCGGGTCGAGTTCGAGTTCACCCGCGCAAGCTCAGCCTTCTAGCCCCCTTTCCATCCTTCGCAGGGCCGCGCCGCAGGCGCGTCGAACCTTCGGGCACTCGCCTTAGGGAGGCTCAGACGATGTTCAAGCTAGCGTGCTTCACGGATGAGATCAGCCAGGACCTCGGCCATGCCCTCAGTGTGTGCCGGGAGTTTGGCCTGGATGGCATCGAGCTCCGCAGCGCCTGGGGCAAGGGGCCCCACCAGAACGATGCGGGCGATGTTGCACGCATCCAGTCCCTGATCGAGGCTTCGAGGCTCGATGTCGCGTGCATTGCCTCGCCCTTCTTGAAGTGCGACCTGGGAGATGAGTCGGCCTACCGAGAGCATCTCACCATCCTCCGGCGATGCATCGCCTTAGGGCGGGCCCTGGGCACCAACCTGGTCCGAGGGTTCACCTTCTGGCGGACCCGAGACCCCGATGAGGGCCTCATCGAGGAGATCTGTAAGTGGTTCGACGAGCCTCTCCGCATCCTCGATGGCGAGGGCGCCGTGCTTGGCATCGAGAACGAGGCGGCATGCCACATCGGATCGGCCCAGGAGCTTCGGCGGTTCCTCGACCGCCTGGGCGCCGACTCCGTGAAGGCGATCTGGGATCCCTCCAACCAGGTCTACATGCCCGATGACGTGCCGCTGCCACTGCCCGACGGCTACGAGCTCATCAAGGATGACATCGTGCATATCCACATGAAGGACAGTGTGCGGCTGCCCGATGGGGAGCGGACTCACACCCCGGTCGGCGAAGGACAGGTGGGCTGGCGGGAGCAGTTCGCCGCGCTGCGCCGGGATGGCTACAAGGGCTACTGCAGCCTGGAGACCCATTGGCGCCCCTCCGCGGAGCTGACGGCGGAACTGATGAACCAGCCGGGCGGAGAGAGGTACACCGAGGGGGCCGAGGCCGGCAGCCGCATCTGCCTCACGAACATCCAGGGCCTGCTGCGGGAGGCGGTGTAGGCCGGTTCTGACGGCGAAGGTGGGGGCGCGGCGGGATCTACGGCTGGGGATCCTCGTCACCGAGAGCGGCGCGGCGAATAGCCCGGAGCCAGTGCTCGTAGTCGGCCTGGGAGCCGGCCTCGATGACCACGGTGAGCCGGTCGCCGGGAGAGAGAACGGTGTCTCCCTTAGGCACGATAGGTAGCTCTGGAGGCCGAATGGTCTCTTGGGCTGGTGTGCCACGCCGGGGCTCTCCACGGGATGCGGCCTAAGTCGAAGTGACCGTACGCCATTCGGGCAGAGGGGGCAAGACAGCGCGGAGGGACCGGGCGCCCCTCGCCGGAAGACACCGCTAGTCACACCCCAGGAGGTACGATGTTGCGCCGACTTTTGACTCGGAGCCTGCCCATTCTGCTGCTCGTTGCCCTTAGGTCGACATGTCCCGCTCAGGACCCCGAGGTCCTCTCAAACGGGGGTTTCGAGGCTGGCGACAACGGTCTTCCGGTCGACTGGGAGATCCTTGGGCAGGGCGAGCTCACGGGCGAGGCGCGCTCTGGCGACGCCGCGTTCCGCCTCATCAGGCCCATCGATGCTGATGTGCCGGAGACGGGACTGAACCGCGCTTGGTCGCCGGGCTCCGGCGCCCAGGGCGCCATGCTCGAGCCACTCAGGGGCGCGGTCACCTTCTGGTACCGGGTGGTTCGGGCCGACGAGGATGCCCTGATGCGGTTCAACGTCATTCCCATGACCGATGAGCCCTTCGAGGATCTGACCGCATCACGCGCCTACTTCGATGTGCCTCGCAGCCACGTGGACGACGGGCAGTGGCACCATGGCGTTGTCGCCTACGACTTCCGCGCCTATCCCGGAGTTCGGTGGGTCCAGGTCAGCCCACGCCTCACGGGGGGTGGGGCCGAGTTGATTCTCGATGACATCGAGTGGGCTGAACGGCTCGGCCCCTACCTGGCCATCGATCAGATTGACGTCCTCGAGGGCCGTCGCATACTCCGCGTCCGCGTGTCCAACCTGGGCGACGAGCCGTGCGCCCTCGGGGACATGACGCTCGACCTGCCTCCGGGCGTGGAGGCCGATCCCCTGAACGAAGCCCCCGCGCCGACCGACTTGCTCCCGGGACAGCGCTTCCGCCGCCACTGGCGGATCGAGGGTCCCATCGAGCATGGCGCCGCTGTCACAGTGTCACTGCCTCCGCTCACCGAGGGGGCGTCGCCCATCAAGGAGACCATTCACCTCGAGGCTCGCGTCATCGCCTACTCACTCATGGTCGACCCGCCTGTGGTGGAGCCGGGGCAGGAGGCGACCGTCACTCTGGGAGCCATGAACTACGGCCCCGCCAGCTCGGGGCCGCTGAGCCTCGAGCTGACCTTGCCCGACGCCCTGGAACTCGTCGGCCCCCTGCCGGAGGCGGGGCCAGTGGAGCAGGGCGAGTGGGCGACCCACGGTTTGCGTGTCCGTGCCCTGACCCCCACACCGTCGGCGACCATCCAAGGGGTCGCCCGCATAGGGGACGAGGAGTGGCCAGTGGCCGGCTCCGTCGTCATCGCGCCGGCTCCTGGCCCCGATGCTGTGACGGTGCAGTCGGGGGACCTGCGTCTACTCGTCGCCCAGTCGCCATGGGGGGCGGGACCGGTGCGGATCGAGGCCCGATCGGAGGGGGAGTGGCGGCCGGTCGGATGGCTGCCCCACCTAGGGCGCGTCACCACTGTGGACCCCGACGGCGTGGACGAGACGGTCGTTCTATGCGGTCGCGCGGAGGCTATGCCGGGCGGCGTGTCCTTCAACGGCTCCACGGCGGATTCATCGGGGGCCCTGTGGCAGTCCGATGTCAGCATCGCGATGACATCCACGCCGGGGTTGGTCTCCCTCAGCTACCGTGTGCGCTGCGATCGGGACCGGTCCGTGCGCTCCTTCGAGGGGCCCGCCCTCCGCATCTCGGCCCAGGGTGACGAGGGGCTACTGCCGGGGGTCGAGTGGGTGGAGGGAGAGGATGAGACCTCCTCCAACCGCGACCTAGCCCTCAGCCTCCCTGACCGTCTGCGGTACGTGCCCGACGGCTACGATCTCACGATGCCTCTCGTTGCGGTGCGCGGAGGCGAGGTGACAACGGCCCTCCTGTGGGACATCCACCAGCGCTGGGACCAGAGCCATGACAAGCCAGCCGTGTACTTCTCCCGCCCAGGCTATCTCGCCGGTAGCCACGATGCGGCGATGGGTCTGTTCGCGCCCTCCGTCGGTGAGGGATGGCTCGATGAGAACCAGGTCCAGGCCGAGGCGCCCTATCCGCTAGAGGCCGGGAGGTCCCTTCGGCTCGACGCGAGCCTGCTCGTCCGCACCGAGTCGACCAGTGTGCTCGATGCCGTCGACGTGTGGCTTGACCGCTACGGCCTCCCCGAGCCCGGCACGCCGCCGCGCGGTGACTGGGTCAGCGAGGTCGAGTTCTCGGCGCGGGCCTATATGGAGTCGCTCTACGATGAGGAGGAGGGGGACTGGTGGCAGACGGTTGGCGGCGGTCACCTGCTGTCTCAGAAGACCCCCGCATCGCCTCACTTCGCCTGGGATCTGGAGCGCGCGGCGCGGATCACCAACGACCCCGCCAGGGCAGAGGTCTACCGCGAGTGGGCCGCGCGCGTGACGGATACCGCGGGCTATCCGCCGCAAGGCTTCGACGGCGGACTGGAGTACTCAAATGGCTCTGAGTGGCTGTCGATCCTCGCTGGCGCCGCGAAGGCGGCATTAGCCAGCCAACGCGAGGACGGCTCCTGGGGCTACCCTGCCGATCGCGAGGGTGAAGGTGTCTTCGCCGACACGGACTACTGGGAGTTGGGCGACCTCGGCGGGTCGGAGCTGGGGACCAACGCCCGGAACGCTCTCGACCTCCTGCGCTACGCGCGCGTGACGGGCGACGAGCGGGCCTACGAGGCGGGGATCCGGGCCCTGGAGTACATGGACCGCTTCACCGTGCCCCGGGCCGGCCAGGTGTGGGAAGTGCCGGCCCATGTCCCGGACATCATCGCCGCGGCAGACGCTATCGAGGCCTACCTGGAGGCCTATCGATTCGACGGGGACACGTACTGGAGGGATTGCGCCGTCTACTGGGCCATGGCCGGCGTCCCCTTCGTCTACCTATGGGGCGAGCCCGAGCGGCCTTACCTCCCGTACGCCTCCATCGCCGTCTATGGCGGCACCTTCTACGTGATGAACTGGATCGGCCGGCCCGTGCAGTGGTGCGGCCTGAACTACGCCACCGCCCTGCGCCAACTGGCGGAGTTCGATGATACCCAGGATTGGGCACGCCTGGCGGAGGGCATCCTCATCAGTGCCCTGCACCAGCAGAGCACGGAGGACGTTGACGTGGCCCTGTGGCCCGACTGGATCGGTGCGCGCGAAGGGGACAAGTCCGCGTGGTTGTTCTCGCCGATGAAGCTCTGCGAGCACCTGTACGCGATGCTTGGCGTTCCTAGCTTCCCGCGTACCGCCATCATTGGGGAGGGCCAGGAGAGGCTGCACCTCAGCACCATGGGGGATGTCCTCCAGGCGGCCTTCGAGGGTGGCACGCTGACTGTGGATACGCGATTGGACGAGAGGGTCCGGTCGCGCCTGCTGATCGGCCCGATCGCTCCCCCTGGGGAGGTGCTGGTGGACGGAGGGCTGGTCTACCAGGCTCCGGGCCCCGACGGGTGGGCCTATCTGGCGCGCTACGCCGTGCTGAGCGTGCCGCTGCCTGGCGGAGGTGAACACCAGGTGCGCGTCGCTGGTGTGACTCGGGCGTCCCTGCCGGAGCCGCCGCCGCTCGTCACCGAGCTGGCCTTCGAGTTCGAGGATTCGGGCGAAGGGTGGCTGCCTCAGAACGATGTGAGCCCACTGGCAGTGGAGGATGGGGCTCTGGCCTTCCGGGTGACCGGCACAGACCCCTACGTGGTTCGGGAGGCGATGGAGGTGCCGACACACCTTGGCGATACCCTCACGATCCGGATGAGCCTGGACATGCCGACTGTGGCGCAGGTGTTCTGGGCCACCGAGGACTCGCCGCGCTTCACCGAGGGTCTCTCCTTCGCGTTCACGCCCATCGCCGATGGGGAGATGCATGAGTACAGCTTCCCGGTAGGGCTCCATCCCGAGTGGCCCGATCGAACGCTGACGATGCTGCGCATTGATCCGACTAGCGGCGAGCCCGCTTCCGTGGCGATTGACCGCGTCGTCTTGGCGGGAGGCGCCCCCTAACCGGCGCCGTGTATGGGATACTGTCATTGCGTGGCGTGCACGAGGAGCGCTCGGCGGAGCCAGGTGTCATGCCTGAGCGGCGAGGAGGGCGAGCGACGGGCCCTCCTCGCTCAGCTAGTTCACGTCCGCGTCCGGTAGACCCCGTGGGCTCAGAGCACGCTATCCACAGCGGCTTTGGCTCGCCTGGCCGCCGCGAGGGGTGTGAGGGCCTTCAGCTCGGCGCTGAAGGTCTCGACGCCCATGTAGTCCTCGTAGCCAATCTGGCGTAGCGCGCCGAGGAATCCCGCCAGGTCGATGACGCCCTCGCCCGGCAGCAGGCGTTCCATGTCGATCTGCTCATCGCGAGGCCGGTCCGGGGCATCGTTGATATGCACATGGACGACGCGCTCCTTCGGCACCCGGACGAGCTCCTCCACCGTGTGCCCCGCCGTGAACCAGTGGAAGCTATCGACGAGGAGCCCGACATTGGGCCGACCGATCTCGTCGATCATCTCTAGGAGCTGGTCCATACGGTAGATGAACTCCTGCCCTGACTGGCGGCTCGTCTTGGGACCCACCCACTCCAGGCCGAGACGGCAGCCCTGAGCCGCGAGGACCTCCGCGGACTCGCGGAAACGCTTCACCGCCAGCTTCCGCAGCGCGGCCGCGTCGTCAACGCTCGGCGGCAGCCACGTGCAGCAGCGCGGGCACCCGATCTCCCTCGCCACCTCGGCCCATCGTGTGAGCCCATCCAGGCTCTCGCGGTAGGAGTCGTTCGATCCCCGCCAGTCCACGTTGAAGCCCCACACAGCGGGCTGGACGGCACATGCGTCGAAGAACTCCCGAGCGCCCGTCAGTCCACGCTGGTCAATCAGATGGGCGATCGCCTCGATCCCCGTATCAATGCCCGCGAATCCCACGTCCGATGCAAGACGGACCTGCTCCTCGAAGCTGAGGCCCGTGCCGAAGATGACGCCGTTCAGGGATGGTTTCACAGGGGAGACTCCTCTCTCGTCGGAGCACACTGCCGTGCGCGAATGTCGTTCGCCCCACGTGTGCCGTCGGCCTGCGCGACCGCCCAGGGCGTCTCACGCTGGAGAGCGAACCATCGGATGAGAGGGAAGTGCCATGGCCCGGGCTCTGGCCGCGGCAGGCATCGCCGCCTCATGCCTCACGGGAGCTGTCGCCCAGCCGCACCTTCCGCTCCGGACCAACGAAGGTCAGCCGCTCTGCGCCGTCTACTTCCTCACCCATTGGTGGGAGCCGTGGCGCAGCCAGGACGGCGCGATCCTCGCGGACCTGAGCCGCCTCCGTGCGGGCGGTATCAACACCCTGCTGGTGGACCACGAGTGGTCGCAGGCCATCGACGGCAACTGGCGCCTCCTGGACCGAGGTCACCGGTTGGCTCGGGAGAGTGGGATGGGCATCGTGCCATGGCTGTCGCTCAAGTCGTGGAGCGACATCGCCGCCGGCTCGAGCCCCTCAGACGGTGATCAACCGGTCCGAATCTCGCACGATCTCGTAGTGGTCCTTGAGGGGCGAGAGTGGGCATACCTCTGATCCCTCCGAGTTGCGGAGTTTGAGGCAGGTTCCGCAGGCGTGGAACTCGCCACCGGCGTCGAGCACCTTCTGCGCGGCGTCCTTGACGTCGAACGCCTCGTCCTCGATCTGATCGATCTCTACGCCCCGGCCAGACAGGAAGATGCGGACCGTGTCCCCCCCGCTCCAGGCTGTAGAGCGCCAGTCGAAGGGCGTTGAACACCGTCTCCGGGTCCGTGTGCGTGATCACCATGCCGTCGGGCCTCATTGAACGATCTCCTCGCCGTACCGTCTGGCTTCCCTGTGGGGGGCCCGAAGACCTGACTGACACATAGCACCTGATAGACGGGTGCGGGTCAGACGCTCAGTCGCGCACCCGCACACCAAACGTGTACTCACTACCCACCCACGTTCGCTCGATCTTGGCATCCCGTTCCAGCTCCGCCAGGACGCTGCCGACGACGTCCACCGGCAGGTCGAGAGCCTCTCGTATGGCTGTCTGATTCATGGTGCCTCCGGCCTGATGGAGCATCGCCAAAACCTGGCAGTCGGCATCTTCGCATGCCTTCTTCGCGTCGCCTCCGCGCCTCTCTCGGTCGCGGCCGAGCAACCAGAGAAGGCATACGAGTGCCGCTAACACCAAGGCAACTAGCAAACCCGTGAACCAACCAGAGACACCCATCGAGACGCCGTCCGTTGCAGACATTGCGTGGTGCATCTGGACTTCGCTCCTTTCCAGATCAGAGATGGGGCTTCACGCGATCCACCGACGCCTCACGCAGTGAAGGCTGCCGACGAACAGCAGCGCGCCGAACATGCCGAGCATTGCGAAGCTGAGCCCTGGCGCCAAGACGTTCTCTGAACCGAGGGAGTACCTCAGTAGGTCAGCCGCGTAGGTCAGGGGGAGGACGTAGGAAAGCGGCTGTAGCACGAGTGGCAGCTGCGACACGGGGAAGAAGAGCCCGCAGAGGAAGATCATCGGGAACCGGAAGAAGTTCGAGAAGGTCTGTGCCTCGAAGACCTCACTGACGGACACGGCGATGAAGAGGCCGAGGAAGGTGGACGCGATGGAGGTCAGCGTGACGGCCCCAAGAGCGGGCCCCCATGCGATTCCCTCGATCCCGCCGATGCCCAGGGCGATGGCTACCGGCACGAGGGCGTTCGCGATCCCAAAGATGATGGCCCCCAGCGTCTTGGCGAGCATCAGTAGCTCGAGCGATATGGGCGCCAGAAGCAGCCGCTCGAAAGACCGTCCCTTCTTCTCGAAGGTTACCGTGACTGCCAGCATGGAGGTCGTGCCGAACAAAACCGCGACAGCGACAACTCCCGGGAGCACGCCCTGAAGGCTCTCGAGTCCGGTACCGGTCTTGACGAAGAACATTCCCGTCCACGCGAGCGGGAAGATGATGCCCCAGCTGATGTTCGGCGGCTTGAGGTAGTACGTGCGCATGTCCTTGGCCATGATGCTGCACATCGCCGTGAGCGCCTTCATGAGGCTCCACCTCCGCCGCCCTTGCGCTCCTTCTCGCGCTTCATCTGGTCGGCGTGAATGCCCGTTATGCGGGCGAAGACCGACTCGAGCGAAGGCCGTTCCCGCCTTGCCTCCATGACGGTGGCGCCTCGCTCCTCAATCTCGCGGATCAGAGGACCCACGGCGATGGGCTGTCTTGACTCCACCCGGATCTCCCTCGCCCCCACAACCTCGAAACGGAGGTGCGGGAACAGCCGCTCCAGCTCCGGTGTGAGACCTGTGGTGGGATCGGCGGTTACCAGTACCAGCACATGCGTGTCGCTCACGGGGCTGAGCAGGTTCTCCAGGGTGTCGACCGTAACGATCCTGCCTTCCACCATGAAGGCGACTCGGTCGCAGAGCCGCTCCGCCTCCTCGATGTAGTGGGTAGTCAGGAGGATGGTGGTGCCGCCTCTATGGAGGTCCCGAACTAGCTGCCGCACCTGTCGCGCGCTAGCCACATCGATCCCCGTGGTCGGCTCGTCGAGGAATAGCACGGCAGGCCGGTGGATGATGCCCGCCGCGATCGTCAGCCGACGCTTCATGCCGCGGGAGTAGCCGCCGAACTTCCGATGCGCCGCATCCCCAAGGCCGAACTCCTCGAGCAGAAGGCGCGCGCGCTCCGTCCGTTCAGCCCGCCCCATGCCATAGAGCGAGGCGCAGAAGGTGAGATTATCTAGGCCCGTCAGTTCCGGGTACAGGTTGCTGTCATCGGGTACTACGCCGAAGAGGTGCTGGGCTGCCTTCGGGTCGCGGGTGCAATCGATCCCCGCCACTCGGATGGTACCCGCCTCGGGACGCGCGAGACCGGTAAGCATGTTGAGCGTGGTTGTCTTGCCCGCGCCATTGGGCCCGAGCAGCCCCATCAGCTCGCCGCGGTCTACCGTGAGGTCGATCCCCGCGACCGCACGCACGCCGTCGAAGCTCTTGGTGAGGCCGCGAACCTCAATCATGCGGCGTGACCTCCACGGGAGCGCGCTGCCCGGTGCGCCGCATTGGCCTCCTGGGACGCGACCACGGTCCGGCAAGTCAAGGGATCTGCAGTCTCGCTGTGCACGCGCACCCTGTGTTACCCCCTTGATACTTCCGGGTCTGCTCCACCGTGTACCCCTCCGGAGCGCTCCTTTGGTCGGTTGGCTTCTGGTGTTCCAGCGTCCCGGGCCCGGTCCGGCCCTTCCTCGTCACTCGTCGCGGTGTGCACAAGCTGTGCGATGGCCACCGCACATTGCTCCAACGCTTCCGGGACGATCTCGTAATGCACCCGACTGCCGTCCCGTGACCCCTGCACGAGCCCCGCTGCACGGAGGATCCTCAAGTGCTGTGACACGGCGCTCTGCGTGATGCCCAGGCGCCGTGCCAGTGCCCCCACACACAGCCGGTGGTCTGCGAGCGCGTGGAGGATAAGTGCCCGCGGTCTGCTGGAGAGCGCGCCGAACACCGCTATGTGGCGCTCCAGGTCCCTGTGTTCGCAAGATGTATTAGACATTGCGCATATTCTAACACTCTTCCGTCATCCAGCAAGCCCCTTCCTTGGATGACAGAGCCCTGCTCGGTGCCGGGCTCGCACCGGCGGCCTCGCTCCCTCCCCCCCTCGCGCGCATGTCACGGCGACTTGCCACGGCGAAGCGCAGCGACGCCGGACGAGCCGCGGGGGAGGGTGTCCAGAGGGCAGGAGGGGAGCACTCTCGCCCGGTCCCGGCAGGCTTCACGTCAGCACCGCACCGCTCAGGACTCGTCCCTCCCCCGCGGCGATGCACGCGAGGGAGGGAGGGCCAGCTTGTCAGGGCGTAGCACAGCGAAGCCTGGCGGCCAGAACGCGCTGACAACGGGTCACCAGCCGAGCGTCAGGGAGCCGAAGATACCGCAGAACCCATGCCGCCCGACACTCGGCCGTACCGCCATCACACTGCTCGCCGCACCAGGTAGAGTCTGCCATGCGGACCCTTTCAAGTGATCACCCACCTGTACCTTTACCTATAAGCAACAAGCTTATGGGGAAGGCTCGGCTTGGGAGAGGGGCCAGGGGTGAGGGCCTTCCCCCCACCACGCCACTACTCCCCCCGGAGCAGCCGCTTCACCGCCGCCGGCGCCGCCGGCTCTGGCTCGCCCATCAACGATGTGACGGTGGAGGGGGCGGTGGCGGAGCGGATGCAGGGGCAGCTCTTCCGCATCGTGGAGCTGTATCGGAGCCGCGTGCGGCCGTAGGTCGCGCCCTCACTCCTCGTGCTGGTCACTGTCCGGAGTGCCCGAGGGCTCGTCCTCGGGCTCTTTCTTGAACACCTCGGGCATGAAGGAGTCGATGGCGATCTTGATCGCTCCTGCCGAGGGGACGGCGATGATCATGCCCACGAAACCCAGTAGGGTGGCGCCGGCGAGCACCGAGAAGATGACAACAAGGGGGTGCAGCCCCACCCGCTCGCCGGCGATCTTCGGGGTCACCACCTGGTCGAACACCAGGTTCAGCCCCTGAATGACCCCCAGCATGATCAGCGCCGCCACCCACGGGTTACCATCGGTGGTCGTGAAGCCGACGATCACCGCAACCGCGCTCGCCACGAAGGGGCCCAGGACGGGTACCGCGTAGAGCAGCCCGTTGGTGAACGCCACAACGAGGATGTTGTCGATACCCAGCCACACCCGCAGAATCAGCAGCACCGCAAGACAGGCGCAGAACGCGAGGAACATCAGCACGAGCTGCCCTCGGAAGTAGCTCGCCAGCATGCCGTTCATCTGGCCCATGGCTCCCTGGGCGCGCCCACGATACTGCTCGGGCACCCAGGACCACACCCGCTTCCTCAATGAGTCGATGTCCCGCATGAAGTAGAAGGCCACGAAGGGGGTGAAAAGGTAGAAGAACAGGGTGCTCACGGAGCCCCAGAGGGCCCCCCCGACCCGCGCCGCAAGGGTCTGGCCCCAGCGCGTCAACTGGCCTCGGTACTGGAGCAGCGCGGCCGCCGGATCCGAGAGATCGGGGGCAGGGAGGCTGCGACGCACCCCCTCAGGCACCCACGTCGGCAGGTTCTCCGCATACCAGGCATCCCACTCCGCACGGAGCGAGGGCTGCGCTTCCTCGGCAGCGTCGGAACCGGCCTCGGACTCGCCTCCCTCAAGCCCCTCGGACTCGGCGGCGGGCTCCATCGGCCATCGGGGCGGGCCCACGAACTTGGGGGTCTCTTCGTTCCCCTCGTCCGATTCCTGGTCCGAGGGTAGCCGGGATTCCATCTCCTCCACTGCGGCGCCGACCCGTGGCATGGTCTGCACCCATGCGTCGATCGCTTCGGCGGAGTGGCCGACCGTGGCTGCCAAGCTCTGGCCCTGGGTGATGAGAAGCGGGATGAATACGAGTAGCGCGATGGCGATACCCAGGAACGCAAGGAGGAAGACAAAGCTGACGGCGCGGCTCCGCGACCAGCCTCTCCGTTCGAGTCGGTCGAGGGCTGGGTCCATGATGTAGCCCGCGAGGATGCCGATGAGGAACGGGCCCAGAATCGCGCGAACCTGGTAGAGAAGCCAGACAGCCAGGGCGATGAGGGCTAGGTGATGCCACTCTCGCCGGACGATGTTCAGCAGATCGAGGGGCGCTTCGGGAGGCGAGCCGCCGCGGTCCCCACTCATTGCGGCGTCCTCCCGCCGCTGGACTCATCGTCGGCAAGGGAAGCGTGGATCATCGAGATGGCACGCCGGTAGAGCCGCGATACGTGCATCTGCGAGATCTCCAGCCGCGCCGCGATCTCCGTCTGGCTCAACCCTTCGAGGTGGCGCCATCGCACGATCTTCCGCAGCCGCGTCGGCAGAGCGTCGAGGATGGTCTCGGCCTCCGCCAGGTCGCGAAAGTCCGATGTGGCGCCGGCGCCGCTGGCGATGAAGTCCCCCATCACAGTGCCTTCTTCGTCATCGCCCGCCGCCTCATCGAGCGATAGGAGCTCGTACGCCTGCTGGCCCAGTTCGAGCGCTTCGAGCGTCATCTCAGGGCTCTGCCCGATGCTCCCAGCGATCTCATCGACCGTGGGTGACCGGCCCAGCTGCTGGGTGAGGGTGTCCGAGGCTCGCCGAGCGGCGAGATTCACCTCCTGCAGGCTGCGGGGGACATGCACCCCCCAGCCGCGGTCGCGGAAGTGCTTCTTTAGCTCCCCCACCACGCTCTGCGTCGCGTAAGTGGCGAAACGCACGCCCCGCTCAGCATCGAAGCGCCGCAGCGCTCGGAGCAACCCCAAGCGCGCGACCTGTTGCAGGTCCTCGACGGGCTCGCCACGCTCGGAGAAGCGATGGGCGAGAGATAGAGCCAGCCCGTCGTAGAGGAACACCAGCTCAGCCTGGGCGGCCTCGATGCTCTCCTCGTCATCGGACTGGATCTGGCGGAACAGCACCTTCTCGAGCTTGCGTCGAACCCACTGGCGGATCGCCGTCGGCAGATCGAGTGTGCCCTCAGGCGGCAGGGCGAGAGCGATCTCGCACAGCACCAACTCACCCAGCGCACGCAGCCTCGGACTACGCGTGGAATCCGGCAACACGCGCGCCAGGACGACTGAGACGGTGTGACCGTACCGTGCAACAAGCTCGCTCAGGGCCTCTGCACGCTCCGTGTCGCGAACGCTCTGCTGCAGGGCGCTCAGCCATCTGGCCTCTTCGGGCGATATCGTCATGGGTGGCGTCAGCCCCCCACCTTAGCTCGCCGGCCCAACGGGCGGGGGAGGGAGCGACTTCCGGAGGACCACTCGCTCAGTGCCGCCGACGTCCTCGGTCCACACCCCGTCGACCAGGGCCTCGGCCAGCGACAGGCCCAATGCGGCCTCCTCGTCCTCGTTCCCAGGGCCTGGCCGATCGCCCGACACGGCGATGACGAGGGTATTCTGGTCATCGCTGATCTCGATGCGGAGCCGATCCTGAGCCAGGCCCAGGGCCAGCCGGTTCACGCAAGCCTCCTGGACCGCCAGCTTGAGGTCCTCGATCTCATCCATCGAGAGCCCTCTATCGGCGGCAAGTGACGAGATGAGCAGACGGACGCCGCGGATAAGCCGAGGGTCGGCCGCGAGGCTCACCTCCGCCAAGAAGGTGGCGCTCACCGCGTGCCTCCCGTCAGGGCCGCTACCGCTTGGGCCTCGTCATCTCGGAGCGTCAGGAATGTGTCCAGCTTGAGGACCTCGATGCTATGTCGCTGAGCACGTGAAGGGATGGCGATAGCCACGTCGCCGCCAGCCTTCCGGGCGGCTCGTGTGGCGGCGACCAGCACCCCGATCCCGCGGCTGTCGAGGAACTCAAGGGTCTCCAAGGAGACGGCGATCAAGCCGCCAGCCTCCGCCAGGGGGAGCAGGGCGTCCTTGAATTGTGGGGCCGTGGCGACGTCGAGCTCCCCACGGAGCGAGAGCACACTCACGTCGCCATCGGTTCGAGTCTCGATGGTGAGCCGTTTCATGGGTTGGTCCTTCCCTCGGTTACCGCGGCCTCCACGACAGGCGTCTGCTTGGGATCGGGCGCCCTTGTAGGCTTCGCCGCCGCGGGACCGGAGCCCAGCCGGCCATCCTCCAGCGCCTCGCGGAGTGCGCGTGCCGTGCTGCAGACCTCCGAGGATAGCTCATCGAACCTCTGCCGCAGATCCTCGATCCCACGGAGGAACCGCCCCAGGGCCAGAGTCACGTAGAGCATGAAGAGGAAGGCGCAGGCAACGAGGGTCCACAGGGCGACCGCGAACGGGTCCAGCGTCTGGAAAGCGGATGGCACGGGCGATACCCCTCCTAGTTCTCACGTGTACAGGAGTGTTAGCCGCCCGGTGCCGGCAACCTTCCTCGTCAGGTCGACACCGAGCGTTCCGACGGCCTCCGTGTCGCTATCGAGCCGGGGACGGGAACGCTCTCCTCCGGTGTCTCCCCATTCTCGCGCGACACGCTGCGGAGGGCTTGCATCCCCAAGGCCGAACTCTACCACGCCGGCGCCCGGGCCATCGCCAGGGGGGCGCGGCCCCGACTAAGACGCCGGAGGCGTCCGTTGAACTGGTATCTGGTGCTGCGCATCATTGGGGTGCTGGCCGGCATCATGGCTGTAGCCATGATACCATCCCTTGGTCTCGCGGCCTTCGGCGGCGACCCCGAAGGTATCGCCGCCGTGACGACCTCCGCCTTCGGACGCGGCATCACCCTCAGCGCCCTCGTCTCCGCCATCCTGCTGCTCACCACGTGGGGCCGCGTGGGCAACCGCTTCAGCGCCTCCGACGGCTTTGCGATCGCGACCTTCGGCTGGCTGCTTCTGGCTGTTCTCGCCGCCGTGCCGCTCTATCTCTGCAAGGGAATGACACCCCTGGGCGATGACCTGACAGGGGCCAGCCCCAACTGGCGCTTCACCTTCGTGGATGCCTTCTTCGAGGCGATGGGCGGGCTGACGACTACCAGTTCGAGCGTCTTCGGCACCGACGGCTCCGTCGAGGGGGGACGGGGGCTGGTGGAGGGCCTGCCTCCGAGCTTCCTGTTCATGAGGAGCCTCTGCCACTGGCTCGGGGGCATGGGGATCGTCGTGCTGTGCCTCGCCCTGCTCCCCGCTCTCAGTGCCGGGGGATACCAGGTCTTCCAGGCCGAGGTGCCGGGGCCAGCGGCCGAGAAGCTGCGTCCCCGGCTCCGTGAGACCGCCGCCATCCTGTGGGGGGTCTACGCGGCGATGACCGCCGTGCTCGTTCTCCTCTTCTGGCTGGGCAAGATGCCTCTCCTCGACGCCATCTGCCATGCCTTCGGTACCATCTCCACGGGAGGGTGCTCCACCAAGGACGCCTCCATCGCGCACTACGCGCAGATGGGACATCCCTCCGCGCTCTACTTCGAAGTCGTCACCATCGTGTTCATGCTGTTCTCGAGCATCAGCTTTCTGCTGCACTTTCAGGCCCTGCGGGGCTCCCTCGAGGGCTACCGGCGGAACGAGGAGCTGCGGTTCTACGCTGTCGTCCTGGTTGCCTCCACGCTGCTGGTGGGGCTGGGTTTGGCGCTTTGGGGAGGCAGCGCCTACGCCGACAAAGCTACCCTTGCCCGTCACGCCGTCTTCCAGGTCGTCTCCATAGCGACCAGCACCGGCTACTACAGCGCCGACTTCGATGCCTGGCCCGCCCTGTGCCGCATCGTGCTGATCGCTCTTGCCTTCGGCGGCGGATGCGCCGCCTCGACCGCGGGCGGCCTCAAGCAGATCCGCCTACTCGTGCTCTTCCGATACTGTCATCGAGAGGTGATGCGACTACTGCGGCCCGGTCTGGAGCGACCAATCCGGGTTGGGGACGCGATCGTCGACTCCCGCCGAGTCTCGCAGATAGTAGGCCTCATGGTCCTGTGGGTGGGCGTCATCGTTGTCGGCAGCGTCGTTCTGGCGTTCCTGCTCCACGGCGCCGACAACCCCAGCTTCGATGGACACCACGACTCGCACCTCGTGACCGTCTTGACGGCCACCGTCGCGTGCGTCAGCAACGTCGGCCCCGGGCTCTCGGGCGCAGGGCCGACTCAGAACTACGGCTGGATGCCCGCGGGGGCTAAGCTACTGCTGAGTTTCTGCTGTCTCCTCGGCCGGCTGGAGATCTACTCCGTGATCATCCTGCTCCTGCCACGCACTTGGCGCGGATAGTTCCGCTCCTGCCTCCGCCGCACAGACACACGGGCTCGACGATAGTCGAGCCCCGTGCCGTGACTACCGCTGCGCTGGCTGCGGGTTAGTCGATGCTGCCCGCACCACGGAAACGCTTCTGGCACATCGCCAGGAACTCAGCGTTGCTCTCCGCCTGCTTCAGACCGTCGATGAGCGTGCGGGTCGCCTCCTCGTTCTCCAGGGCATGGAGGGCTCGGAGGAGCAGGGCCATCTGACGCATCTCATCCCTGGAGTACAGCAGCTCATCGTGCCGAGTGCCCGACCGACGCACGTCGATGGCGGGGAAGATCTTCTTTTCAGAGAGGGTCCGGTCGAGGACGAGTTCCATGTTGCCCGTCGCTTTGAACTCCTCGAAGATCATATCGTCCATGCGGCTGCCCGTGTCGACCAAGGCTGTCCCCAGGATGGTGAGGCTTCCGCCGTTCTCGATATTCCGCGCCGCGCCCAGGAACCGCTTCGGCCGGTGCAGTGCGCTGGGGTCGAGGCCGCCCGAGAGGGAGCGCCCGCTGGGGGTGCACGTGAGGTTGGAGGCCCGCGCGAACCGGGTGATGGAGTCGAGGAGCACCACGACATCCTTGCCGTGCTCCACCAGCCGCTTAGCCCGCTCCAGCGTCATGTCGGCGGCCTTCATGTGGTTCTCGGGCAGCTCGTCGAAGGTGGACGCGATGACGTCGCCATCGACCGAGCGCTCGATGTCCGTGACCTCCTCGGGCCGCTCGTCGACGAGCAGGACCATGAGGACGCACTCGGGATGGTTGGTGGTGATGGCGTTGCCGATGTCCTTGAGGAGCGTCGTCTTGCCAGCCTTCGGGGGGGAGACGATGAGCCCGCGCTGGCCCTTGCCGATGGGGGCGACCAGGTCGATGACTCGGGTGGAGATCCGGGCCCGGGTCGTCTCGAGCCGCAGCCGCTCATCGGGGAAGATGGGCGTCAGCTCCTCGAACTCCACACGCTGCCGCCCCGAATCGGGCGAATCGCCGTTCAGCGACTCGATACGGAACAGCGAGTAGTACCGCTCACCAGCGCTATCCTTGGGCGGCCGCACCTGACCCGCCACGAGGTCGCCTGTCCGGAGGCCGAAGCGCTTGATCTGCGACTGGGCCACATAGACATCGTCGGGGCAGGGGATGTAGCTGTGCACCCGGAGGAAGCCGAAGCCGTCCGGCAGCACCTCGAGGTAGCCCTTGCGGAAGAGGAGGCCGTGGGCGCGCGCCTGCTCCTCCATGATCTTCTGCACGAGCTCTCGCTTCTTGAGCTTGCTGAGGCCCTCGAGCTCGAGCTGCTTCGCGACCTCGGTCAGCCCCTCGACGGTCATGGCCTCAAGGGTGCCCAGATCATGCGTTAGCGCGCGAGCGCGCTCGCTGCGGTCGTTCCGATCGGCGACGACGCGAGCGCCGCCGTTGCCGTCCCGCGGCATCGGCTGAGCGTCATTGTGGCTCTTGCGGGCCCCACTGTGCGGTCGCCCTCTCGGGCTACGGCGTCTCTTGGCGGATGTGCTGGACTTTGGGTTTTCCACTCTGATCCCTTCGCTCTCACTACCGGCTTGGGCCGCCGGCTGTGGACGTGCTATTCCCACTCGATGGTGGCGGGGGGTTTCTGGGTGATGTCATAGACCACCCGATTGATGCCTGGTACCTCATTCACGATCCGGGACGCTATCCGCTGGAGCAGGTCATGGGGGAGCCGCGCCCAGTCCGCGGTCATGAAGTCACCGGTAGTTACCGCTCGGAGGATGGCTGTCTTCCCGTAGACTCGGGCGTCGCCCACGACTCCTACACTGCGCAGGGGGGCGAGCACGACGAAGGCCTGCGCAGTCTGATCATACCAGCCGGCCGCCCGAATCTCCTCCAGGGCGATGGCGTCCGCCTCCTGGAGTGTCGCCACGTCCTCAGCGGTGATCGCGCCGATCAGCCGGACCGCCAGGCCGGGACCCGGGAAGGGATGCCGGCTCACCATCTCATCGGGCAGACCGAGCGCCGCGCCCAGCCGACGAGCCTCGTCCTTGAACAAGTCTCTAAGTGGCTCAACGAGCTTCAGGTTCATCCGCTCGGGCAATCCACCCACATTGTGGTGTGTCTTGATCGTCGCCGCCACCTGGTCTCCCGACTCGATCACGTCGGGGTAGAGAGTGCCCTGGGCCAGGAAATCGACCCGTCCCAGCTTCAGAGCCTCCTCCTCGAACACGGCGATGAACTCGGCGCCGATGATCTTCCGCTTCTCCTCCGGGTCCGTGACGCCCGCCAGCTTGCCTAGGAAGCGGTCCCCCGCGTCCACCGCGACGAGCGGGATGCCCAGGTGCTGGCGGAAGGTCTCCTGAACCTGCGCGGCCTCGTTCTTCCGCATCAGGCCGTGGTTCACGAAGATGCACGTCAGCCGATCTCCTATCGCCCGATGCGCCAACGCGGCCACCACGGTCGAATCCACCCCGCCGCTCACGGCGCACACGACCCGGCCGTCTCCCACCTGCTCGCGTATCGCTGCGACCTTCTGCTCGATCATGTTCTCCACGGTCCACTCCCCCGCGCATCCGGCTACCCCGTCTAGGAAGTTCCGGAGAAGGTGATTCCCGAAGGGGCTGTGGTCCACTTCGGGGTGGAACTGCACGCCGTACAACCTGCAGTTGGAACCCCCATGGCCGCGATCTGGGCCGTGGGGGCGCTGGCCAGGGCCTCGGATCCAGCGGGCAACTGCGTACCGAGTCCCCGTGGCTCATGCCGCCGGCCAGAGGCCGGTCGCCGCCACGCGCCGTCAACTTGGCGAGCGATCAGTCGCCCATACTGGGCGCCGAAGGCCAATACAAGCACGGTTTCCCTGGGGACTGGAATAGAGGTGCGCGTCACACACTGCTCCTGGAACTTGGAGGGTCCACGCGACTCCCTGAGCGCACACACGCGGTATCGAAGTACCATGGCTCGGGGAGCAGACCTGGGGGTGAATCGAAAGGGATAGCAAACACTGCAGCCTGGAGATCGTATCAGAGGGCGCGAAACCGCGTCAACTCAATGTTCCAGCATTCTGGCCACGCTCCCTGCTCCCTCGCCCGACCGTCGCGGCCATGGGCTTACCCGGAGGCAACCGTGTCCCACGGCCCGAGTCGCAGGGCGCGGCCACCCGCGCGGCGATCAGCATGAGCATCACGCGGAACACCGTGGCATACCTCCCATCTGGTCACGCCCCAACCCGTTTCCAGCGTCGTCCCTGGTTGCCCTCGCCGATGGCGCGCGATTAGGCAGGACAGCGGAGGGAGGGGAGGGAACGGTTAGTCCCTGAACGGGAAGGAGACTGGTCGCCGTGCTCCCCTTCGCCCTCTGCGCTCTCTCCGTCATCAACCAAGGCCAACCGCCCTACGAGATGGTCTGGGCCGATCGAACCGCGGACACCCGACGGCCCCTGGTCGCCTTCGACGACGTCACCGGCTGGTCCGTAGAGTGTGACAATGCCGAGGCCACGCTCACACCGAGCGATGAGCAACGGCTCTTCGCCGATCACGTGGCGAAACTCGAGTATCGGCGGCCGGACCACGGGGCCACCGCTCTTCGACTGGTGCCGCCGGCGCCGATCCCCGTGGGGGATCCCTTCGACTGCGTGAACTGGTGGGTGTATGGGAACAACTGGGCCTTCGCGCCCGACGTCTCGACTCCGCCCGTCACCCTCACGGTGATCTTCGGCTCGCCCGGCGGCCCGGATGTGGGCGTCATCATGGGTTCCGTCGGGTGGCAGGAGTGGTGGGTGATGCACCGGCGACTCACCGCCGAGCAGGTGGAGTCGCTGGGCCCGCGGCCCGAGTTGCGACGGATCGAGGTCACCGGCGGCACGAACAGGGATACCAGGGCTCTCTACCTCGCCAATCTGTCCGTCTACACCGAGCCGCTGCCGCCTCTGACCTTCGAACCGCGGCCCGAGCGGAACCTGACGCCCCTCCCCGGCCAGAACCTCGGGGCCAACACCGGGCCCGGCAAGCTACCCTTCCCCACGCGCGAGGAGACCATCCTGCCGGGCGAGGAGGGCCCCGTCGTCGAGGCCCACCTGAGCCGGGATGGGGACGCCTATACCTGGACGACCCAGGTCGACGACACACCCGTGACGTGGACCTACCGCCCCGACTCGGGGACCCTCTCGGATCTGACGGTCCAGGCTGAGGGGGAGGAGCCGCTGCGGCCTCTCGAGGGTGGAGGCGTGTGCCTTACCGACCCCGCGACGGGCGCCGCGCGGGAGCCGGAGGATGCCGAGCTTCTGGAGGTGCGCGCCGAGGGCGACGCCCTGCATGCCCGGTGGTCCATCTCGGCGGCAAGCGCTCGGGCCGAGGTCGAGTACGTCTTCCGCGTCTGGAATCGCTCTTTGGTCGTGGACGTCTTGTGCCCGGGCGGCGGGGTTGGCGAGGTCCGCTTCGGCAAGGCGAGTGGAGCCAGCGTCACCCAGCCTCGACTGGTGACCCTGCCGTACCTCACCTACGGCGCCACCCGGCCCGCCGTGCTCGTCATGGGTCCGCCCGAGCGGCCCTGGTTCCTGGCGGGCTACCCCGACTGGTACCGCTCGAACGCCTCGCGCCTCGAGGCGCGTAACGAGGTCGACACCGATGGCCGCGCCTGCTACAACGGCGCCGCCATCTACCTCCCCCGGACCGACGGTCTGCGGAACGACTGTGTGGAGCGCCTCTTCATCACCCTGGCGCCGCGTTTCGAGGATGTCCTCCCCAACATCGCCAACCCGCGCTCGCCCTGGATCGACGCGACGGCGGAGCGCGTTTGGATCGCCCATGGCGCGAGCGACCGCCGGGCCGACTACGCCCGCTGGGCGGAGCGGGCCAGGCTGGGGATGTCGAACATCCTCATCACCGACCACGAGACGGGTTGGCGCGACGGGGGGGAGAGCTTCACGCTCAGGACTCGCACGGCGCCGGGTCGAGGCGGCGATGAGTCCCAGGCCTGGTACGCTAAGGCCATCCAGGACCTGGGCTACCGCTACGGCATCTACAACAACTACACCGACTTCGCGCCCGTCAACGAGCACTGGGACGAGGATTTCGTGAGCCGGGTGGCCGACGCGCAGTGGCGGCCCGCCTGGCCGCGGTGCTACCACCTGAAGCCATCCCGCGCCGTGGAGCTCGAGGCGCGGCTCTCGCCGATCATCCAGGAGAAGTTCCACCTGAGTACCGCTTACTGCGACGTCCATACCGCCGTCCAGCCGTGGGACTATACCGACTTCGACGCCCGCGTCCCAGGGGCCGCCACCTTCACGTCGACCTACTACGCCTATGGCGAGATCATGCTCCACCAGAAGGCGACCTGGGATGGACCCGTCTACAGCGAGGGCAACTCCCACTGGACTTACGTCGGCCTCACCGATGGCAACTACGGCCAGGACCAGGGCGGGCGTCTGCCGGTCAACCCGTGGCTGGTGGACTTCGATCTTCGCAAGATGCACCCCCTGGGAACCAGTTTCGGCATGGGTATGCCCAGCATGTTCTACCCGTACGGCGAGAGCCTGGGCAGCACCCCCGAGGAGCGGACCGCCAGCATCGACCGCTTCCTCGCCGCGACCGTCGCTTTCGGCCACACGGGCTACTTCGTGCAGGACCTGGGCGTCGTGGGCGAGGCGCGGAGCTACTTCATGCTCCAGCACCTGGGTGAGCGGTATGCGGCGGAGCGCGTGGCGACCATTCAGTACGCGAGCGCCGACGGTACCCTTCAGGACACCTCGCGCGCCGTCGCCAGCGGCGCCCACGAGCGCTCCCAGGTCCGTGCGACCTACGACAACGGCGTCGTGACCCTGGTGAACGGGCATCCCACGGAGTCCTGGTCGGTCGAGGCGCCAGCGGCGCTCCTGGAAGCGGTGGGGCTACCCTCGGCCAACCGGATCGCCCTCTGCCCCAACGGCTACGCCGCCTACCTGATCGACGGTGGCGAGCTGCGGTTCGCCGTAGTGAGCACCGAGGTGGCTGGCCAGCGAGTGGACTACGCGGACACGCCGAGCTACCTCTTCATCGACGGGCGCGGCGGCTTCACGCGCTTGGCCAAGGCGGCCTCCGACGGCAGCTTCTCGGCCATCCCCGACGGTGGGGGCGGGTTGGAGGTCATCCCGTACGGCGACTGTCGGCACATCGCGGTAGCCCTGGGCGGCCAGGCGGCGGACGGGGTGGCTCTGGATTTCGAGCGGAACGAGATCGGTGTCGCAACGACGCGGCTCTCGCGAGGGCTGGTCCACATCACCCCCGTCGAGGGCGCGATCAGCTACCGGCTCACCCCCAAAGCGCCGCCGGCCCAGGCCCTGACATGCGAGCGCGCCTCCGTCGTCGGCGGGGAGCAGGTCACCATCCGCGGGAGCGTCGACCACTCCTTCACGGTGCCTCGCGACGCGACTCCCGGCGAGCTCCTCTTTGTCGAGTTCGAGGGCGCGACCATCGACTTCCTCGTCCGGCCCATGGCCCTCGTGGATCTGGCCCCGCCGGATCCTGGACGCGACGCGCTCCGGTTGACGCTCACGAGCCAACTCGTCGAGCCGACGGAGGCCGAGGTGTGGCTGGGTGAGGCGACACGGACGGTGGCGCTTCCCGCGGGCGAGGCCGTGACGGTGGAGTTCCCGCTGCCCGATGAGCCGGGAGAGTACGTGCGCGAGCTGCCTCTGGCTGTCTCCACCCCGTTCTCCGAGCTGAGGCACACGTGGTGGGTCAAGAGGGAGCGAGGGGCGCTGGAGATGGCGCCGCTGCCGGTGACCTACACGGTGGGCTTCGGCCTCCGTGGCCAGGGCGAGAGCGCCAACGCAGGCGACACGGGCGCCTACGTAGCCGAGGGCACTCGGTCCTGCAACGAGGAGGCCAAGTCCGCGCTCTTCATGCACCCTCCGTGGATGGGCGCTACCGGCTACTCCTTCACGCGGTACGACGGCATCGCCCTGCCCGAGGCCCCATTGGCGCGGCTGCGCTGCCTGGTGGGCAAGCAGGATGGGAGCTATCCGGGCGATGGTGTCCTCTTCATCCTTGCCGTGGTCGATGCCGAGGGAACCAAGACGGAGGTGGCTCGGCGGCTCGTCACCGAGCACCGATGGGAGCCTCTGGAGGCTGATCTCGGCCCCTGGGCGGGCCAGACAATCTCCCTCAAACTCATCTCCGACGTCGGCCCTGATGACGACTCGAACGGCGACTGGGCCTGCTGGGCCGACATGGGCATCGAGAGCGCGACCCCGGTTCTGGCCGTCACCGTGCATGACGAGCCCGTGGAGTTGCTCCATGCCCCGAGCCCGCACCCGCTCGAAGGCGTCACACTGGAGATGCTGCGCGGCGCCCGCCGAGGATGGATCTCCTACGAGGCGTTGGGTCTGCAGTGCGCCGAGCCCTACATCAGCACGCTGCAAGTGAACGAGGTCAACATCGGCCCGATGCCGGCCGATGACGGGGACGAGGTGCAGGGACGGTGGGGCACGCCCATCGAGCTCCCCCTCACGCCCGAGGCGATCGCCGCGCTGACGCCGACGACGGTCGTGAAGATCGCCAACGGGGGCTCGGACTACTTCAAAGTCCGGCGGTTCTGCGCCATCCTGGAGCTGGCTGACGGGCGGAGGTTCAGTTCGAGGGTCCACACCCAGGCCTACACACAGCCACCGGAGTGGGCGCACGCCGAGGGCACCGGTGTCCCCTTCGGGGCGAGCATCACCGCCGACCTCCGCTTCGATCTCGTCGAGTAGCCGCATCAAGCGGAGCGGAGGGGCGACTGTAGCCGCCGGCGCAGGAGCCCATCTGACGTAGCTGAAACCTATCAAGGGACTCTTCTCTGAAGGGGGCCGCCGTGCCCGTAATCCTCTGCCTGCTCGCCATCCTCGCCGCTCCCGCCGTGGAGGACACCGAGAGCCCGGCGGCGCCACTGCCCCTTCAGCCCCTGACCGTCGAGCTGCTGGACCTCATGCGAGGCCAGTGGCGGTTCGACGACGCCCTCGGACAGCATCTGTCCCTCCAGCGGCCCGTCACGGCCTTCGCCTGGCCGGGCGAGGCGCCCGAGGATCTGCGCCTCGGCTGGCTCCTCTGCGATCCCGAGTTCCCCGAGGACCTCACCCACGCGACCCTCCGCACCGTCGCGCCCTCCGAAGGCGCTCGCTCCGTCCGCATAGATGAACCCTTCTTCTCCGCCCAGGCCTCGATCGACTGGGTAGGGGATGCCGCCCGCTGCACGCTCTCGGACATCCGACTCGGGCCCGCCACCACGGGCGATCGCTACGTGACGGCGATCTACCTGATCGCTGACGGGCGTCCCATCCTCCTCTGGCTCACACCCGGCGCCGATGCCACCGAACTGGAGCCTCGACTCCTTACCGACCGGGTGGGGGGCGTGTTCGTCGGCGATGAACCGGTCCGCGTCACCCTTGTCTCGGGCCGCGGCGACGGCGAGCGGTTCACCCTCCGTGCGAGCGACTACGACACGGGCGAGGAACTGCACGGCCAGACGGTGCGCCTCGATGGGGCCAACCGGCCGGCGAGCGCCACGGTGGAGCTGCCTCTCCAGCGGTTCGGCATCTTCCGGCTGGTGGCAACCGCCGAGGACGGCGCGGAGGCGACCCTCCGCGTGTGCCGGATCCCCGAGCCCATCGCCATCGACCCCGACCGCTCCACCATCGGCATCAACCTCTTCCAGCAGCAGATCTGGTGGTATGCCCACCAGGTGCCGATGATGGCCCGGGCGGGTGTCCGCTGGATCCGCCCGTGGCTGGCGTGGGAGAACGCCTGGAGCACCCAGGAGCCCGAGCCTGGCGCGTGGGACACCCGTGCTCTGGACGCGGCCCTGCGGCGGATGGACTCCCTCGGCCAGCGGTACCAGGCGATGCTCTGGAGCGCTCCCACGTGGCTGACCGGCGGCACGGTGAACGGCGCTCCGCCCTTGTCGGCCATGGACGAGTGGGCCGCTTACGTGGGCCGCCTCGTGTCGCGCTACCGGGACCGGATCAACACGTGGGAGGTGTGGAACGAGCCGGATCTCATGTGGCCGGAGGAGTCGCGCCACGGCGGCGAGCACTATGCCGCCATGCTCCGAGCCTCCTACCTCGCCGCGAAGGCCGCCGACCCCGACTGCACCGTGCTCGGGCTCTCCCACGCCGGGTACGAACAGTGGCTCCGGAGCTTCGCGGGCCTCAACGCGGGCCGGTGGTTTGATATCGCAACCCTCCACACCTACGCCCCGCCCAGCGGCTTCGCTCTGGCCATCGAGCGCCGGCTCCAGCTCCTCGACGAGGTCGGAATGGGGGACAAGCCCATCTGGGTGAACGAGTTCGGCTCCGTGGCCTACGATGAGAGCGAGGGCTACTCCGAGCGGTTCCAGTGCTCAGAGCGCCAGCAAGCCGAGCGACTGACGGCCCTCTATGCCCAGGCGCTGGCGGTGGGGCCTGGCGCAAAGGCCTTCTGGTTCTGCACCTACGACCCGCGCGACCCCGCCCACGAGGACCAGTGGACGGGGGATGCGGGGATCGGCGTGCTCTACCTGGGCTTCGTGCCCAAGCTCTCCTACGCGGCCCTGGCGGGGGTGGCGAGACAGCTCGACGGACGGCAGCCCTTCGGCGCTGTGAGGCTGACGCCGAGCCGGACCCAGATCTCCTTCGAGGGCGGCATGTCCGTCGTCTGGGACGAGCGCCGAGAGCCCGGCAAGCCCGTGCCCGCCACGGATCTGGGCTGCCTGCCTGGGGAGAGCCTGATCGTACGCGACCTCTACGCGAACGAGATGGCCCGGGGTGCGGCGCGGGAGGTGCTCGTGGATCTCGCCCGGGGGCCCGTCTACGTTGAGGGCAGCGCTCAGATGGGGGCCATCGCCCGGTGCGAGCAGGGCCTGAGGCTCCCGATCGCTCCCCTCTCATTGCACCCAGGAGACACCCGCGATCTGGCCCTCCGCGTGCCCGCCGGCGCCGCCGTGGTGATCGAGCCCAGCGCCGGTCTGCCCGTCTCCTCTACCGTCGATGGCGGCGCCCTCCGCGTCCGTGCTTGGCGGCATGCCCCGAGGGTGAGCGGGAAGCTGACGGTCCGAGCGACCTTCCCGCCGGGTGCCTTCGGGCTCCTCGGAACCTACGTCGCCCAGCGCTCGATCCCCATCACCACCGGCGCCCCTAACCTTGTCCGCGATGGCGGCTTCGATCTCGGCGATGTGGGCGAGTGGACGCCCGAGCGGGAGAGTCCCTTCGCGTGGGATGGAGAGGTCGGCCGCGCCGCCCCGGGCAGCCTACGGCTCGACGGGTCCTTCGACCGTCGCCTGGTCCACTGGAACGTGGAGCCCGCGGCGGGCAAGGACTGGCGCCTCACGGGATGGGTGCGGACCGACGGCCTCGCCGGCTGCCTCGCGACCCTTAGCCTCGCATTCTTCGACGAGGGGGGCTGGCTGGGCTCGTGGTGCTTGGCGCGGACCGACAGTGACGGGCCGAGTCAGGACTGGCCCACAGTGGACGCTCCGGGGCGGATCCCCCTGGGCACGGCGGACTGGACCCGGGTGGAGGCGACGCTATCCGCGGACCGGGTGCCCCCCGACGCCACCCGCGCCGCTCTGTTCGTCGATGTGTCGGGCGGCTCTGGCAGCCTGTGGCTGGACGACCTGGATCTCTGCCAGCCGTAGGCCATCAGCCGCCAAACCCCGCGGCCGCGCGATACGTCGAGTTGCCCTACCAGTAACGCCCTCCTACCGACCAAGCACGGCACCTTCGCTACCATTGAGCCGTCACTATCAGCCAGCAGTAGAAGGAATCCACCGTTTAGCTTAGAGAGGAGGAGCGTAAGCAGAGAACGGAGCACACTATTACTACACTAGGCCCCTAGCTGAAGCCCATCCTACACCCCCACACCAGACACCAGACACCAGCATCCGCTAGGGGCCTAGTTCCACGCCTGCACCGTCGGGCACGCCGCCTTCCGCAATAACGAGACGGTGAGTTTCACAACTCACTTGGTAAGCCTCAGCAGCCGAGTCGTGTTAGGCACGCTGTGCTAACGAGTAGCGAGAGTGCGCTGCCGCCCCGCCTTCACCCTCACTCATACTCCGCGACAACAACCAGGGGGCCCGAGTCCGGATAGACCCGCACCCACTCCCCGCGCGGGTCGAAGTCCCCGTGGGGTTCGCCGTTCACGGTTACGGCGCGCATCCGCTTCCCGTCGGGGTGCCTGAGGCGGATGACCACGGCATCGGGAGCCGCCCTCTGGGGCGCGTCGATCCGCGCCTCGATCCTGCCTCTCCGCGCCGCCGAGGTGATCGTGTAGCTTACTGGGCCGAAGTAAGTCGGCGCCTTCGCCACGCTCACCACCATGCCGTCCCGCAGCCAGTTGCTCGTGACGAAGGGCGCGAGCCACAGCTCATCCCCGCGCTCCATCACGAGCATCAGCCGAGTCTGCCGCAGGAACTCGCCCGTCTCGTGCGTCTTGTCCCAAGCCCCCTGGTTACGGAAGTGCTCCCAGAAGGTGAGGTTCTCGGGGTTCAGCAGGCTGGGGATCGCGTTGAGGTAGGCCCGGATGAAAGGCTTCACCTCATCCTGGAGCGCGTAGACCTCACACAGCCGGGCGTAGTAGGGCTGCACCTTGGCGAAACCGCCTAGGCTGAACCAATCGGCGTGGTTGCGCTCCGCCGTGTAGTCACCCATGCCTGTATCCAGGAGCCACGCGTCCTCGAGCTGCTCGACGAGCCATCGCGCCTCGAGACTGTCGGGATCGAGCACCCCCAAGGCGATGAGGTGGTGCGCCCCGATCTCCACGTCGTAAGCCCAACTCCGGTTGCCATCCTCACCGGGGAACCAGTCCTGCAACAGGCCGAAGCACTCGACCGTCGAGGGGCTGCCCGGCATCCACGTGCCGTCCGAGAGGGGCATAGCCGCCGACTGGCTCTGGGTGAGCCGATAGGCGCGCCGGATCTCCTGGCGGAACTCCGAGGCGCTCGCGAGGAGCCCGTCCGCCTCGGGGTGGCCGACCGCCGCCAAAGCCGCCGCCGCGCGGGACAGCCCCGCCCAGTAGTGAGCCTGGTTGTAGTGCCGGTAGGAGAACACGCCCCAATCCGCCGTCACTCCCGGCGGCACCAGACCGTACTCGGGGACCTTGCTCCCGTCCGGCGCGCGCCGCTTCGTCATCTCCCGTTGCCGGGCGATCCAGCCCGCGGCCCGAGCCACCTCGGGCGCCACGCGTCGCATCCAGCTCCGGTCCTGGGTGAGCTGTAGGTGCTCGCCGAGGGTATCCAGCTGCCATCCCGTGCCGATGAGGGTGTATCCCGTGGTGAGGAACCCCTCGGGGCTGTAGCGCGCGATGAAGAAGTCCAGACACCGCTGGGCGAAGTCGTGGTGGCCCATCAGATCCATACCGGAGACGATCGTGTTCGCCTCGCTCTCCAGCGGGCCGTAGGTGTTCGCGGCGATCCACGGCGCTACGCGCGCCCCCGCGTCCTCATTCCGCGCGGCGATGAGACAGCGGACCTGCGACGACCGGATCACGTCCGTCAGGAACCCGTCGGGGAGGTCGATCTGCATGGCGTCCGCCAGGAGGTCCTCCCAGTAATCGCGGGTGCTCTCCAGGAGCCTCTCATCGCCTCTGAACTCCCGCGCCTCGGCCTCCGAGGCGGGCCAGGCCGGCAGCAGGGCGTAGCATCGCGCCCGGGCGCCGGGAGCGAGATCCCCCGTGAGCACGCAGCCCGGCTCGGCGATGTTCACCGAGAGCGGACTCGCTGCGGAGGCGTCGATAGCGCACAACACCCGCTCGCCACTGACAGCGAGGGCTCCGGAAGGGGCAGCCCTCCACTGGGCCGCGACGCCCTGGGCCACATCCGCGGCGCAGGCGATCCGAAGCTGCGCCGGCGCGGTCCGCGGGGTGGGGTTCTCGATCGTGAACTCCGCGACGCAGAGCGGCCGCTCCCGCAGCCAGGGCGACCCCTCAACAGCGCCACCCAGGGGAGCGACGTAGGTCCGCTGCCGGTAGAAGAGGCCATCCACCTCGACCATGGTGACCGGTGCCGGCAGCCACCCGCCGTACAGCTCCCGCGTGACCGTGGCGTCTGGCCCCGCGCCGAAGGTGGGGCGCAGCTCGCACGGGTACTCGAGGGGGTAGTAGAGGAAGGAGTCAGCCTGGTTCGGCGTGACGCTGAACTGGATGGCCCCTTCCCGGCCCACGATGAACTTGCGGTTGTCACACGCTAGCGAGACCATCGTGGGGCCGTTGCGCTGAAGCGGATTGTGGACGCGATCCCACGCCTTGGCGAGGGTCTGATCCGGCAGGCGGCGGACACGCTCCAGCACCGTGCGTCGTTCGATCACCTGGTCCTGGTACTCCGCGAGGGTGGGCTCGTACGACTCGAGAGCCGCGTAGAAGCCGAGATCGGGGAGGGCGACGCAGCCATGCTCGATGAGGTCATCCACGGCGACACTGAAGCCACGCTCCGGCGACCCATCCAAGCCCGGAAGGCGGAACCGAAGGAGCGTCCGGTCGGCCTTCCACAGGCGCGCGCGCGCGGCGATCACCTCCAGGCTGAGCGGCCCGGACAAATCCCAGGGCCGGCTGAGGTAGGTGTCGCCATCAGGGCCGACCAGGGCTCCGTTGTAGACCTCCACGTCGCCGACCCGCCCCACCAGCGGGGACGCCAGCTCGACGCGGATCCTCACAGGCTCCGTGCGTGTCCGCGTGAAGGCGCTCAGGCCGGCGAGCGCGATCGGCTCCGTGGTGGAGGGAAACACCCAGCGAACCTTCCGAGTGGTGCTCACCAGCGGCTGGCCGCCCGTGAGGCTGGGCCGGTAGGTCCAGGTGCTCCCTTCTCGATCGAGGGTGCAGGGCATGGGCGTCCAGTCGCCCTGCCAGGGGGACTCGCCGATCCACGCCTCCACGGCAACCTCATGGGCCGGCGGGATGGCGCTGCCCGGCGCGAAGGTGAGGGTCAGGCGGCTGAGCATCCGTCGCTCGGGCCACACCAGACCGATGCACCCCTGGCCGTCGCCAACGGTAGGGACCACGCAGGAGCCATCCTCGCTCCGCGCGACCTCGGTCTCGAGGAACACGTCCCCCGGCAGAAACTCCTGGATGCGGCTCGCCCGCGCCCCATCCGTGCGGCTGGGGTCGCATGTGACGAGCCGGGCAAAGGGGGCTACATCGAAGGTCTCCACGAAGGGCCGCCGCACCGCGTCGGGGGCTCGCGTGAGCCGAGCCTCCGCCCAGTCGGCGCAGTCGCAGTTGATCCCGTCGCCGGCATCCCCCACGCTCAACTCCAGCTCCTGAGCGCCCGACACATCGACCGTCACGACTCTCGGCGGGTCGCCGTGGCGCATCACGTCGCTCTCGAATCGGATCTCTCCGTCGACGAGGACCTGGAAGACCACGGAGCCCTGCGCGCCATCTCCTTGCCACTGCACCCCGACCTCGGCCTCGAAGGTCTGGTACTCGCCATCCAGCGCCACCAGGATGCTCCCCGGCGCGTGATGACCCAATCCCCGTTCATACTCGCGGTCCGCGATCCGCAGCGGCAGGGGCTGCTGCCCCGGGGCGTGGGCCGAGGTGTCCTGGCCGAGCACTCCCCAGCCCTGGGTCAGGATGAGTATGCGAGGCATGGCCTCCCCGCTCAGGTACTCCACGGACGCGTCCTGCACGGCGATCGCTCCTTCGGTGTACGGCACGCACAACACAACGAACAGCCATGCGAACATGGCTCTCATGCCGACGGCTCACTCTCCCCATCCAGCTCGGCCCTGAAGCTGACTTCTGACGATGGGGCGCCCGGACCTTGGCCCGGCGCAGGTGGCTGGAGCCTCGGCCATGAACGCATGGCCTACAGGAGAGGATGGATGTCGGCATGGCGGCAGGCTTCTTCGATCGCGTAGCGGTGCTCGGTTGCCCGGACTCCCTGGAGAAGTACCGCTCCCACGCTCCGGCGCCGTGGACGCCCGAGGTACTGGCGCGGCTACGCGAGTGGGGGTTCACCCAGGTGCAGCTCAACCTCGCGTGGGGCGCCCGGCCCGACGACGAGCCGCTGAACCTGGAGGACATCGTCGAGCCGTCGCCCGAGGTGGCGGCCCGCTGTCCTCAGGTCGTGGATCTGAACTGCCGGCCGGGTCACGAGGCGCGGGCGATCCGTCGGGACCTCATCGCGACCCGTCTCGACATGGCGAGGTCCGCGGGCCTGAAGACCCTCTTCCACTTCGGCGCGCCCTACAACCGCCACGCCTACTACGGCGATACGCCGCCGAACTGCCTCCTCGATCCCTGCGTGCATGATCGCTACGAGGACCTCATCCGCCGCTTCGCCGCCGACTTCCCTGGGGTCGATGACCTCCTGGTCTACACCTACGATCAGGATGCCTGGCTCTGCGGCGAGTTCGGGGGCTGCCCGCGCTGCAACGGCGTGCCCCTCCACGAGCGCCTGCCCGCCTTCCTCGACCGCCTGGTCGCCACGTGGCGCTCCATCAACCCGGCGGGTCGGGTGTGGTGGGAGCCCTGGGAGCTCTCAGCGGGCCAGGTCCATGCCTGCCTGGAGCGGGTGACGCCCGAGGGGTTCGGCATGGCGCTCCACGCGAACATCGCCGAGTCCATGGCTGTCGAAGCCGCTGACCCGTGGTTCATCCGCACCGCTCGCCAGGCCGAGTCGCGCGGCATCCCCGTGTGGACGGACTGGTTCCTGGGCGGCGTGAGCGAGGAGACGGAGCCCTTCGAGCGCCTCGCCCATCCCCTCACTATCTGGCGGGGCCTGCGGCGCATCCACGCCACGCGCGGCGTGACGGGCATCAAGGAGTACTACGGGCTGTTGCCAGACCGGGTCGAGACCGACGCGAACCTGCGGGCGACCCTGCTTTTCCTGCGCGAGCCCGACCTCGATGAGTCCATGGTGCTAGAGCGGCTCGCGGCGCCCTATGGCGAGGTTGCGCCCCTGGTCGCCGAGGCGATGCGACTGGCGAGCGAGGGCATGGAGCGCTACCCCTGGGACTGCTCCTGGATGGGCCGGCAGATCGGTCGCTCGCGCACCGACCACGCCCTCTCCGCCGCGATCCTGCGCCCCATGCTCTGCCCCACGCCGTCGTGGGAGTCGACCCGCGGCACGGTCTACATGCGCACTGAGCCCACCGAGGCTCACCCCTGGATGCTCGAGGATGTGCAACTCCGGTGCCAGCAGGCGGCCGACCTGTGGGCAGACGCCCTCGACGCCCTGTCGACGGCGGAGGCTCACGCCGAGGGGAGGGAACGCGTCCACCTGAGCGCGTGGCGCCGGGACCTCTGCGGCATCCGGCGACGCGCCCTGGCGTACGCCCTGCACCTCCGTGCGACGATGGTCGCCATCGCGGCCCGGCGGCGAATCGCCGACGGCCTCGACCTGCCCGATCGCCTCGCCGAGGAGCTGGGTCGGGCGCTGAGGGCCTCGCGCGCCAACCACACCGAGGAGTGCGCCGCAAAGGGCTCGCCCGATGAGTGGGAGGAGATGGACCGCGCCATCGCCGATCTGGCGTGCGGCCTGGCGTCGTGGCTGGACCGCTGGCTCCTCCCGGCGCCCGATGAGCGCTCGAAGGGGCTCTTCAGCCTAACGTCATGCTGAGGGCGAACGGCCGTACCGGCCCCCCTGATTTCAGTGCGTAGCCCAACTCATGACCGCCTACCACCCGGCCAAGACAGACGCAGAGTAAAGATATGCTTGTATGCGAATGGAATATAAGCTATGATTCATTGTGCGGCGGGTTAGGTGGCCGACGAGCCACCCCTGCCGGTTGGTTGGCTAGACACCGTGGATGTCTCGACTACTGATGAAAGGCGTGATGAACATGTCTCGTAAGGCGCTCCTCCCGGCTCTTTTCCTGCTCCTGACCGGCGCCATTGGTGCTGTCGCCGTTGCCCAAACGGACGATGCCGCATCGCCCGCAGTCCGAATCCCTCTGATCGGCGAACAGGCGCCGGCCTTCACTGCTGTCACGACCCAGGGCGAGATCAACTTCCCCGCTGATTACGCGGGCAAGTGGGTCATTCTCTTCAGTCACCCTGCGGACTTCACCCCCGTCTGCACCACCGAGTTCATGACGTTCGCCTCGCTGCAAGACCAGTTCAATGAGCTCAACTGCGAGCTTATCGGCCTGTCGATCGACTCCAACTTCAGCCACATCGCGTGGCTGCGGACGATCCAGGAGAAGATCGAGTACAAGAACATGAAGAACGTCGAGGTCACCTTCCCGGTCATCGCCGACCTCAAGATGGACGTGGCCGCGAAGTACGGCATGGTGCATCCGAGCTCCGACGACACCCACGCCGTGCGGGCCGTGTTCTTCATCGACCCGAACGCGAAGATCCGCGCCATGCTCTACTACCCGGCCTCTTGCGGACGCAACTTCGATGAGGTCATGCGGATGCTCATCGCCCTGCAGACTGCGGACGCCGAGAGCTGCGCCACCCCGGCCGACTGGCGCCCCGGTGACGATGTGATCATCCCGGCGCCCGGCTCCTGCGGCACCGCGAAGGACCGCGTCGAAGGCGCCGCCGGGGGGGACTACTACTGCCTGGATTGGTTCCTCTGCTTCCGGAAGCTCCCGAAGTCTGAACTGACGCTCCCTTCGGGGATGTAACCCTCGCCACTGCCGGGAAGCGGCCACCAGCGCCGCTTCCCGGCCGCCGCCATCCATGTCCAGATGGGTGCGGATGCGACACTCGCCGATCGCGGGCTGGCCGGTCCGGAGGCACTCGAGGATCGCCTTGACCGCCCCACAGAGGCGGCAGTTCTCCCAGGCGCCGCAGCCGTTCGGCGCGTCATCGACGTTGACGCACTCCACGAGCTCGCCCGGCCGCAGCCCCAGCACCCGCCCGCTCCATCTCCTCCGCCGGGCAGTCTGTCCGTCGCACGATCAGCCCCCTACGCCGAGCTGCAATGGACCACGGGATCCCGATCCCTCGGCGTTACCGCTCCCGCAGCACGCTCCACTGGCGGGTGACCCGCGTCGTCTGGCCGTCCTTCTCGGCCGAGACGACGATCCGCGGGTCGTTCCCGTCCACCGCCACCTGCAGCTCGAACTCACCCTTGGCGTTGACCACTGGCTCAACATCGCCCACGGTGACTTTCGTGCCCGGCTCAACCACGCCCCGCACGTTCACCGCGATGGGCCCTTCCACGAGAGGCTCGTAGGTGGGTGGGTCGGTCGCAAGCACGACGGCGGGCCGCCACTCCAGTGCCTCGATCTCCTCGGCGATGGCACTGCGGGCCGCCCGGATCTGGTCGTTGGTCCGGGCGTAGTTCAGGAAGTCCCACACCACGCCGCGCGCGAGCTCGTCAGCGCGCTCCGAGGCGCCGATCAGTGTGCTATCCCGCTCCCGCAGGAACCTCCCCGTCCGATGGGTGAGCAACCAGAGGTACTCGTAGTCCTCGATGCCATCCCGCACGGCGTCCCAGCGGATGGAGCTCAACGGGCCGTCCGGTCCAGGGTAGATAATGTAGCAGTCGCCCGGCGGCAGCCCTGCAAAGGTGACCTCGGTGAAGGGATCATCGGTCCAGAAGTTCAGCCCCCAGTGGAGGTAGCCGGCGAGGTCGTAGCGCCAATTGTACCAGTGCAGGACGCGAGTCTTGAGGAGGCTATAGTCCAGGAACCGGTTCGGGTAGAGCCCCATGGGATGGCAACAGGTGTAGAACCACATCTCGGCGCCGTCGGCTTGGGCCTTCTGGAAATGGCGGTTCCATGCCCTCAGGTGGGAGAGCTTGGGGACCCAGACGTCGAGGCCGTCGAAGCGAGGGCCCTCGATGGCGTCGATCTGCCGGATGCCCGGCGCGTACTGACGGACGAAGGCAGACTGCTCAGACCAGGATAGATGGTTGCTCTGGGAGGGCTCATCGGCGATGTGCAGCAGCGTCCTCTCGAGCCATCCACGCTCCCTGAGGTGCGCCTCCAGGGCTCGCAGGTAGTCCGGCAGCACCTCCGAGGCGGGCGCCCTGCGCGTCTCCCCCGTCTCCAGGGATCGGACGGGCCGGTCCATGAGCACGATCTGATCGCCGGCCCATCCCTCGGGCCCAAAGCTCCCCAACTGCTGGATCTCTATGCGGTCGGCCACCCCGTGCTTCTCGCACGTCTCGACCCAGCGGTCGAACCGGCTGAAGTCGAAGTGGAACCCGTCCCCATCCTCGGTGATCTCGATGGTCCCTGGGTCGACCCAGAGGATGTTCTGGCGGTGATCCGCCATCGCCGCGAGGTACCGCTCGAACACGGCCCAGAACTCCTCGGACCACATCTCGACCCCGTGCTTGGAGGCGAACTGACCCGCATTGCACCAGTTCGTGTAGAGCAGGTGGCGCTCGACGGGCATCTCGAAACCGTAGACAGTGAGCCGGAGTGGCACGGCCTGCTCCGCGCCGCCGGCCGCGACCGTCACTGTGCCCTCGTAGCGGCCCGGGGCAGCGTCCCTGGGCGTCCGTACCGTAAGCCAGATTGGCTGCGCCCGGCCAGCCTCCAGCGCCCACGCCGCCCCGGGGTGGATGGGATCGGGGATCTCGCACGGCGCGATCGCCACGAGTTCCTCGGGCGGCGTGGCGGCCGTGTTCGCGGCGACCGGCACGTAACCCACGAACCCCGTCTCCACCGCCGACGCCGGGATCGCGCCCTCCGGGCCAACCAAGTCGCTCACCGCCACCCGGACCTCCAAGGCCGCGTCGCTCAACACCACGAGCTGCCCCGTCTCCACCTCGCCTCGAGCCGCCACGAGCTCGATCGACGCGGGGGGCTCGGACGGCGCCTGGGCGTTGGGCAGCACCTTCTCCATCGGGTCAGCGATCCAAACGCTGAGCCCTCCGGGTTGCCCAACCGCTGGGTCGAGGGCGAGGGCAAGGAGTACCAGCGAGCACGAGGCTTGGGTGATCTTCATGGGGTGCACCTCTCTTCGAGTTCGCTATAGAGGGCTTCGTCGTATACGGCCGCACGCCTACAGGACCGCCAGATTCAGCGGCGGGAGATGACGAGCATGAAGGGCACATCGGTGTTCTCGGGGGCGGAGACCTCCAGCCGCACCGCGTCTCCGCCTCCTAGTTCAGCGACATGGCGGAACCCCTGCATCGCCTCATGCCCCTCAACGGCGAGGGCCTGGTCTCCGCCGTCCACCGTGAGGGTGAAGGCGGCCTCGGCGGGTCCGACTGTGCCCGCTACGACGTACCAGCCGGGCTCAGGGGCGGTCCACGTGAGGCTCCAGGTCCCACCCTCGGGCACGCGAGCGGCCAGGGATCCCGCCGGTACCATCCCCTGGGGCTCCTCCGAGGCGTTGAGCCAGGAGCCCTCCCCGAACAGGTAGGCCCCGCCCTCCAGGTACGCGTCCCGGCAGTCGTAGGCCACATGGCCCCAGAGCGCTTTCACCGTGCGCTCAACGGAGAAGCCGTGGGGCGTGCCCGGGGCGCGGGTGTTGCCGTAGTACCAAGTCTGTCCGTCGGCGGGTGAGGCGAGGCAGCGTGAGAAGGGCATCTCGAGGAAGCCATTGGGATCGTTCTCGCGCAGGAACTCCACGGCGTAGGCGAGCCACTCGTTCCGGTACTCCTCGGGCTGTTTGGCGAACCAGCACATCTCGTCATAGCCCCAGACGAAGTAGTCCTGGGTCGGCTCGCCTTCGCGATCCGAGGTCCCGAAGTTGTCGACCTCGACCAGGTAGGGGAGGCTGTCGCATCGCCAGCCGCTTGGCGTCAGGCCGCCCAAGCTCCTGCCGTAGAGGGTGTCCAGGTGCCCCATGCGGAGGACGGCCTTCTGCGGCTCCTCAGCCACGCTGATAGGTCGCAGCGGGAACGAGTGGAAGTCCAGCAGCAGCTTGTCGCCCTCGTAGTGGAAGCCATGGCTCGGCACGTGGCCATCGAAGAGCATCAAGTGCCGTCGAGCATGGTCTCGGGCGTAGGCGCGGATCCGATTCAGCACATCCGCCCAGGCTGAGTGGTCGCGGTCGTTCTGGCCCATCAGCTCGATCTGTCCGAGGTGGATGGCCTCGAAGCCGGCGTCCACATACAGCCGCCCCATGAAGTAGATCCACATCCGCGTCTCGAGCTGGGTGATGTCCGGCACTGAGGCCCCTCGGCTCCAGTGGTCCACGAGCCGCCCGTCAGGGTAGATCATGGCCTCATACCGAAAGCTGCGCTCCTCGACGGGGAGGCCGAACTCCTCGAAGGCCCACGGCGGAATGGCGACATCGTTGACCGACGTCGTGATGATCTCGAAGACCGTGCCTTGGAGGATCATCTCGGGGTCCATGCTGTGGATCATGGCGACCTTGGGGCCCAGGCCCTGCAGCAGGCTGACGTGGTAGGCCTCCGAGCCCCACGCCGTCAGGGCCCGCCCCGCGAACTTCAGGCCCGTGTTGAGCGCCATGCGGAGGTCATCATTGCGGCCCTGCGATCCGAGCAGACCCATGGTGGTTGCCGAACGGAACAGGTAGGCCTCCAGACTCGAACGGCTGATGGCGCCATCGAACTCATAGGACGAGGGTTCCTGGCTCGGGGCGGGGCCAGCGGCCAGGACGAGGATGGCGAGCGAGCACGAAACGCGGGCGACTCTCATGGGTGGGTCCTCCTGTCGGGACGCGTGTGTTGGATGGGGCGACTACTCCTCCGCCTGAAGCGGCCGGAACTCGAACTCCCGGATCACCCACTCGACTTCCCGGCCGTTGGCCGGCGGCTCGCCCCCGATGAGCCACAGGTTGAGGCGAAGCTGAGCTCGGCCGGCCTCTGTGTGCAGATCCTCGCCGGTGTAGGACCATTCGTGCAACAGCGTCTCCGGCGTGGGCGAGGGCGCCGTACCGCTCCAGGCGCGCCAGCGGACCTGTTCGGCAGTCCAGAGGATCTCGTGGCTGGTCAGCTCAGGTTCAGCGTAGGAGAAGCGGTGCATGTTCCCCGGCCGCTCCCAGGGCTGAACCACGTACTGGGCCAGATCCCCCTCCGGGTCACCCCATCGACCGAACTCGATGTCGATCTCGCGGTAGTGGTGGTCGGGCGCGTAGTCGTCCCACGTGAAGTAACCGGCGACGGCGTTGAGGGGCATGTCCTCGGCGATAGGTTCGGTCACGAGGCGGTAGGCGCCGAAGCCCGGTGCATCCTTCGATATGACCTCCGAGCACAGCCAGCGATCACCGTCGCGCAGGATCGTCAGGTGCAGGCCGATCTCATCGACCCATACGGACCGCTCATCGCCGCTGAACCAGTTCGATCCGGGGCCCAACGTCTGGAGCTTACTCGCTTTGACCAACCACGTCATGCCCGCGAACTCCACCTCACGTGGGGCGCGGTCGAGGTCCACTCGCGCTAGAGCGAGATCCAGGAGCGCGGTCGGCAGCTCGGCCTCCCCGAGCACATCAGGGATCACGGCGTCGACGGGCACTAGAAGCACAGCTACCTCGGTGGCGAGGCGATCCACGCCGCCGGTTACGATACTCACCGAGAAGCTGCCATCGTCGGCCACGGGCGTCAGCGGCTGGGCCTGAGTCGGCTTCATCCACCACTGCTCATCTACCCGGATGAACACGGCGATGGCGACATCGCCCGGTGGCGTCCCCTCCACGCGTCCCTCCAGAGGACCGCCGGTCCCCCACTCCGGCAAGCGAGTCACGTCGATGGTGGGCGCGGATAGGCAGGGCGACGCGAGAACCATCAGGCTTACCACGGCAACGGTCAGTCGCGCGCATGCGTCCATTGGCAACAGCTCCCCTCCAATGCAGGTTTCGACACAGGGAGCGGCGGAACCGTTTCCTGGAACTGACTTTCCTTGACAAGGCGGCGACCCGCGATGCGCTTTGAGAAGATCAAGATCGACGACGTGACCTATGAGGCGGCCTCGGTCGCCGACGTGAACGGCGATGGCCTGCTGGACATCATCTGCGGCGAGTACTGGTACGAGGCCCCCAACTGGACGAAGCACAAGATCTGCGACGTGCAGCCGGAGGGGGAGTACTACGACGACTTCTCCGACATCCCCATGGATGTGAACGGGAACGGCCTGCCCGACATCATCACGGGCGGCTGGTGGGGCCTCACCCTACGCTGGCGGGAGAACCCCGGCGTCACGGGCGTTGAGTGGCAGGTCCATGACATCGCGCACATCGGCAACATCGAAACCACCCGCGCATGGGATGTCGACGGCGACGGCGAGCTGGAGATCGTGCCCAACACGCCCGGCGCGCCGCAGTACGTCTTCAAGCTGGACCGGGACGCCGATGGCAAGCCCTTGGGCGCATTCACCCAATACACCATCTACTCCCAGCCAAGCGGCCACGGCTTGGGCTTCGGCGATGTGAACGGCGACGGCCGGCCCGACATCGTTCTCGCGGGCGGCTGGTTGGAGGCCCCTGAGGACCCGTGGGGGGGTGAGTGGACCTTCCATCCCGAGTTCAACCTGGCCTCGGCGAGCGTGCCCATTCTCGTCCACGATGTGAACGGCGATGGGCTCGCCGATCTCATCGTGGGGCAGGCGCACGACTACGGCCTCCACTGGTGGGAGCAGGGGACGGACAAGTCGGGCGCGCGAACGTGGACTCGACATGACATCGACACGACGGCCAGCCAGTATCACGACCTGCAACTGGCGGACATCGATGGCGACGGCGAGGTGGAGCTGGTTACAGGCAAGCGCTACCGCGCCCACTGCGGGAGCGATCCTGGCGCCGACGACCCCATCGGCGTCTATTACTTCAAGATCAAGGGTGGGCAGTTCGAGAAGCACGTCATCGACTACGGCCCCGCAAGCGTAGCCTCCGGCGTCGGCATCTACTTCTGGATCGAGGACATCGACGGGTCGGGCACCCTCGATATCGTGGCGCCAGGCAAGGACGGCCTCTATCTGTTCAAGAACCTGGGCGCATAGGCAAGGCGCTGAGCACAGGGCCCTCCCGCGGCGTGATGCCCGGGAGGGCCCCTACGCTACTGGGCCATGAGGCTACTCCGCGCCGCAGTGCTCGCAGGCGGGATCGTCCCCGGAGCGCGCGATCGCCTCGCCGACGATCCATGCCACCATCTCGCTGCAGCGCTCCATCACCGACTCCACGTCGGAGTGCCTGAGCCGCGCCGCTTCGCCGATCCCCGCCGCGTTGTTCGTGATCAGGCAGAGGGCGCTGTAGCAGAGACCGATCTCCCGGGCCAGCACGAGTTCGGGCACCCCCGTCATCCCGATCACGTCGCCACCGAGGGTCCGGTACATCCTGATCTCCGCCGCGGACTCATACCGCGGGCCCTCACAGGCCACGTAGGTGCCCGTGGAGTGGAGGTTCATCTTCGTTGCCGCCGTCGCGTCGCGCAGGCGCCTGCGGAGTGACGGGCAGTAGGGCTCGGTGAGGTCCACATGGATGACCGGGTCGCCGTCGCCATCGAAGAACGTCAGTGGCCTGCATTTCGTGAAGTCCAGAAACTGGTCGACGATCACCACATCGCCGGGGCACACGCGCTCGCTGAGCCCCCCACAGGCGTTGATCGCGAAGACCCGCTCAACCCCGAATTGCGCCAGGGCCGCGATGTTCGCCCGGTAGTTCACCTTGTGTGGCGGGACGCTGTGCTCCCTGCCGTGGCGCAACACGGAGAAGACCTCCTGGCCCTGAAGGCTGCCGCGCGTGACCATCGCCTCGCCCCAGGGGGTCTCAACGGGCTCGGGCGCGGCGCCGCCTAGGTCCAGGTGGCCCCCGCCCGTTCCCCCGATCAGCCCGATACGCCCTTCACGCTTCTGTCCCGCTATGCTCGCCACCGGATGGCTCCCCTCTACGCGAACAGCTTCGTGATCTCATCCGTCACCGACCACGGCAACTCGCGACCAGTGCCTCGCTCCCTGACGACCGCAGGTCCCTCGTATGCGCTTCCGACTCGACCGCACGGGATGCCAGCGACCCTTAGACACTCCAGGCAACGGGCCGTGGCGCTTGGGTCGCAGCCGATCAGCAGGGCGCCGGACGCCAGGGTCGATAGGGATGCGAGCCCCAACGCCCTGCACACGGCCCCTCCCGCGGCGGCCTCGGGCAGCATGTCCAGATCCACGGTGATGCTGACCCCGGCAGCCTTGGCCATCTCCCACAGGCCGCAGGCTACTCCCCCCTCTGTGGGGTCGTGGAGAGCATGCAGCCCCTCGATCCCCCGCAGCGCCCGGGCTGCGGGCAGGACGGAGATCCCCGGGTCGTCGAGGGCATAGGCGGCCCTGGACACTATCTCCTCCGGCACCCCCGCCGCCAGGAGCGCTTGGCCGAACTCCCGCGCCACCACGGCCCCACCCTCGACGGGGTACTCGCCGGCCATGAGGATGTCGTCGCCGGGCCGTAGGCGCCGCGTTGCGAGCGTCCGGCCCTCCGGCATCGGAGCCGCGAGGGAGGTTGACACGACCGGCCGCGTGACGGCGGATGTGACCTCGGAGTGGCCGCCGACGAGCACCAGGCCGATGCCCTGGCAGGCATCGCCGACCTGGGCGAACACCTGGAGAGCCTGCTCGTCGGTTGACCCTGGAGGCAGCAGGAGCGTGAAGAGCATCCAGCGTGGATCGACGCCACGCGTGGCCACGTCATTGGCCGCGACGTGCACCGCGTACCAGCCGAGGCGGTCCGTCGCGAAGGTGATGGGGTCCGACTTCAGCACCAGGCACGGCTCGCCGGTCATGACCACCGCGGCGTCCTCGCCGAGCGAGGGGCCGAGGACCACGTCGGCGGCCTCCGTCGGGCACAGTGCGAGGCACCGCTCGAGCAGGTCGGGCGCCAGTTTGCCCAGGGGCAGCGGCTCAGCCACCCACGCGCCTCCTTTCGAGGATCCAAGCCACCGCGGCCGGCACGTCGGCGACCACCACGTCGGCCCCGGCGTCTTCCAGGTCCACCGCGCTGGAGTTCCCCGTCAGCACCCCGACCCCGAGGGCTCCGGCGTGTCCGGCGGTGGCCATGTCCATGGGGTGATCCCCGACGATCGCCACACGAGCTTCCGTGGCCCCCATGATCTCTAGGCACTGGCGCACGTGGCCGGGGTCCGGCTTCACGCGATGGGCGTCCTCACGCGCCACCAAGGCATCCACTCGGTCCAGGAGCCCCGGATCGACCGCCAGCACGGCGCGCCGGCAGTTGCGCGTGATCACGCCCACTCTCAACCCCGCCTCGCGGAGCGCATGCAGGGCCTTCGCCACCCCATCGACCAGACAGGCTTCGGAGGCGGCGGCGAGCTCGACGGCTTCGATCGCTTCGGCACAGCGTCGCCCGAGCCCGTCGGCATCAGGCGCGCGCCGACATGCCTCCTCGACCAGCTCGAGCGCGTACATGCCCTCCAGATCCTCGTCCGGAAGGCCGTGGGCGCGGACGATCTCGAGGACCTTGCTGCGCATGAGGCCAAAGTCGATAGTGAGATGGGCCAGGGTGCCATCGAAGTCGAAGATGACTGCCTGGACGCCCTCTGATGCGTTACCCATGAGCCGTCCTTACTCGTCGGCGGGAGGCGTCGCGCCACGCCGGGGGAACCACTCTCTGCGACGGAGGTGCGCCATGCGCGAGGACCAGACCTGCCACAGCGGACGCCGGATCCCCTACACCGACTCACAGCTTTTCGACTACGGCCCGCCGTTGAGCCTCACGGGTGAGCAACTCAATCAGGTCGCCTTCCCCCTGGGAGGCATCGGCACGGGCTGCATCTCCCTCAGCGGCAGGGGCGAACTTGTGGACTGGGAGATCTTCGGGCGCCCGAACAAGGGCTACCGGCCCGCCTACACAACCATGCTGCTCCAGATGCGCCCCGTCAAGGGCGATCCGATCCTGCGCGTGGCCGAGGGCGAGCTGGGCCCGCCCTATACGGGGCGCGGTCCCATGGACGGCCAGTTCATCGGTTCCGGCTTCGGCCCGCCCCGCGAGTTCCTAAGCGGCTTCCTCCGCTTCCGCGAGTGCTCTTTCACCGGCGCCTTCCCCTTCGGGCGGGTCGATCTCAGCGATCCCGCCGTCCCTGTGTCCGTGGCCATCGAGGGTTGGAGCCCCTTCATGCCTGGGCAGGTGGAGGACTCCTCCCTCCCCGTTGCGGTCCTCGATGTGTACCTCACCAACGAGTCCGAGCAGCCGATCGAGGTGACGCTCGCCCTGGGTCTGGAGAACATCATCGGCTGGCCGGAGGTAGGTGGCTCCCGGACGGAGTGGGTCGAGGGTGGGCTGTGGCACGGCTTGGCGATGACCACCGAGCGCCATGAGCCGACCTCGCCTCGCTACGGCAGCCTGGCTCTCCTGACTCCGCACCCGGACGTGACCTACCAGACCGCCTTCGCCTCCTCGGAGTGGTTCGCGGCGAGCGAGAGCCTGCTCTTCGGCTTCGGCGCCACGGGCCGGTTCGACGGACCGAAGGAGCCGTCGCTGAGCCCCGAGGGGCAGACTCACGTGGGGCATCTGGGCCTCGTCGCGAGCCTCCAGCCGCGCGAGAGGCGCTGCCTAACCTTCGTCCTAGCCTGGCTGATGCCCAACTTCGAGCACTACTGGGGCGGGGGAGAGGTGTGGCAGACCCACCACGGGCGGCTCTGGCCCTCCGCCCTGGAGGTCGCCGCCCACGTGGTGGACCACCTCGGGCGCCTGCGCGCGACCACCCGCTCATTCAGGGAGGCGTTCGACGAGAGCACCCTGCCTCGGTACGTCCTGGATGCCGTGTCGAGCCAGATGTCCATCCTCCGCACCCCCACGGTCACAAGGCTGACGGATGGAACCCTCTACGGCTTCGAGGGCTGCCATGCGAACGCTGGCTGCTGCCCCGGCTCATGCTCGCACGTGTGGAGCTACGCCCAGACCATGGCGTACCTCTTCCCCGAGCTGGAGCGCGACATGAGGGAGCAGGACTACGCGGTCAACCTCCGCGAGTGCGACGGGCACATGCAGTTCCGCCTCCCCCTGCCTCCCGGAGCGCCCGCCGATCACGGCTACCACGCCGCCGCCGACGGCCAGATGGGCGGGGTGCTGCGCACCTATCGGGAGTGGCTCATCTCGGGCGACGACGACTGGCTCAGGTCGCTCTGGCCCAAGGTGCGCAAAGCCCTCGAGTACGCTTGGCAGGACTGGGATGCGGACCAGGATGGGCTGATGGAGGGGATCCACCACAACACCCTCGACATCGAGTACCACGGACCGGACACCGTCTGTGGCTCCATGTACCTGGCTGCCCTGCGGGCTGGCGAGGAGATGGCGCGGCGTCTGGGCGACATCGAGGCCGCCGACGCCTACCGCCGCGTCTTCGAGTCAGGCCGCGCTCTCACCGACGAGCGCCTCTTCAACGGCGAGTACTACTTCCAGGAGGTGCCCGAGGGCGTCGATGCCCCCTACCAGTATGGCGAGGGCTGCATCTGCGATCAGGTCCTCGGCGCCTGGCACGCACGCATGCTGGGGTTGGGAGACATCCTCGACCCGCGCAAGGTGCGGAGCGCCCTCGGCGCCGTCTATCGGCACAACTTCCGCGACGACTTCCGCGACCACCACAACCCCCACCGTGTCTACGCCTTGAACGACGACAAGGGTCTGCTCATCTGCACATGGCCGCGTGGGGGCAAGCCCGAACGGAGCCTCACCTACGCGTTCGAGTGCATGATCGGCTTCGAGTACCAGGTGGGAGCGCACATGGTCTACGAGGGGCTCTTGCGCGAGGGGCTGACGGTCTGCAAGGCCATCCGCGATCGCCACGATGGCCGCCGCCGCAACCCGTACGACGAGTTCGAGTGCGGCAGCCACTACGCGCGCTCCATGTCGAACTACGCGTATCTCCTGGCGCTGTCCGGGTTCCGCTACTCGGCCCACGATGCGGTGCTGACCCTCGATCCCAAGGTTCGCCAGAGCGACTTCGCCTGCTTCTTCGCGGTGGACTCGGGCTGGGGCGTCGTCCGTCACCGGATCGAAGGGTCGCGGCCCGTCGTCTCCGTGCACGTGCGCGAGGGGCGGCTGAAGGTGAGCAAGGCGGTCGTCGGGGGCCTCGAACTCACGCCTGACGCCCTCGTCGCCGTGCCCACGCGGCCGATCACCCTGAGAACCCCGGACTAGCGCGCCACGGTGAGCACGTAGCCGTCATGGGAAGCGATGATCGTCTGCCCCGGCTGGACGACCAGGAACTCGGCCTCATCCCAGTCGCCGCTGAGGAAGCGCACGAGTAGTGCCGGATCGCCATCGACGATGTCACACGTCCAGCCGAAGAACGCGGCGCACTCGCGGGTGAACTCGATGTCCTTCTCGCGGTCGCCGATGCCCAGGTTCACGTAGGCGGCGTTCTGGTACTTCTTCGTCCAGCCGCCCTCGGTCATCTCCATCAGGTAGTCCGCGTTCTCCTCGCCATAGCGCTCCACGTACTCCTGCCGCGCCTTCCGAAGGCGCTCCTCGCTCGGCTGGGTGCCCGTGGCGATCCAACCCGGGGTGTACCAGTAGGTCCCGGGGTTGCGATTGTAGTACTCCTGGTAGCGCTGGCGGGAGCCTAGGAACAGGGTCACGCAGTCGTGTGCCCGGGGCGCCACGAGGGGATGCTTGACGGCGGTCACTCCCTGAAGCCCGTTGCTGCAGAGGCCGTAGCCGAGCAAACTGGCGTCAGCATCGTCCGGCGCGCGGAGGACGGCTTCCTTCACCTCGGCGCGAAGGCGGTCCGGCTCGTTGTGAAGCCCCTGCTCCAGGAAGTCGAAGGTGAGATCACTGCCCACGCCCTCGGCGAAGTGAAGCAGCTCCAGCTTCAGTACGTCACAGGCGATCACGTGGTACTTCGGCACAGATCCGACACCTCTCTGGCGAGCCGAGCGCTCCGGCCGTTGTCGCTCATGAGCCCGTCAGTCGTTGCCTCCACGACCCACGATCATGCTGTTCTGGTCGTCATCGAACCCTTCAGGCACCCCGCGAAACCTCACGTCGCGCTCGAAGACCTGGGACGTAAGGGAGCCGAAACTGACGACCACCTTAGTGAACTCCTCGATGTTGAGGTCTACCAGGTACACATCCTCCACGGGCGCCATGAACAGGAACCCGCTGGCGGGCATCGGCGATGATGGGAAGAGCACCTGCACGAAGTCCTGGTCCCCAAAGCCGTAGATCCTTCGCGAGGTGAGCATCCCGATGAACCGCAGGTTGCCGACTCGAACGAGCGCGACGTCGCCGAACTTCGCCAAGCCCGCCTTGCCCGACGCGACCGGCTGCTGCCGGATCACGCTCACAACCTGCTCCACCGCGCTGTACACGCGGTCCAACAAGGGGAACCGGCCGAACACCGCGCGGAAGGTCTCCGTGACGATGTTCTTCGCCCGCTTGCTCGTCAGGTAGCCCAGCACTGTGATGGCCACGATCACCAGGAAGTACAAGCCTCCGACGAGAAGCCAGTCGGCGATGTCCATGTCCACGTGAGAGGTAATGTTCCGTGCGATCTCCGATTGGGGCCCGAGCGTCGTGACCAGCCAGCGAACGACGACGCTCGCCACCCAGAGGCATACCACGGCGGGCAGAAGCACCAGGAAGCCGGATACCAAGTACCCGAGGATCTGGCGAAGACGCTGACCAATCAAGGCGAAATGCCCCCAATCGTGACGGGCCTATAGCTAGGAGTGTCTACCACTCCGCCGACCCGAAAGCAAGGCGCAGGGGCTTGGCCTGCCCTCTATGGCGCAAGTGCCTCTTCCCGGCTCAGATGACACACGGGACCTCGGCGATCGCGATGCCGGAGGCCCTGGAGAGAGGATGGCTAGCGATGATCGGGGTGCGCAGAGCAGTCGTGGCGGTGTGGTTGGCGGTCTCCCTTACAGCATTGGGCTGCGCGACCGGGGCGCCTCCCGGGAACCTGACGGGGCAGTCGACCGCCGTGCTTGAGCAGTGGTGCGTTGACCTCGTGAACCTCGAGCGCACGGACCGAGGCCTCAGCGCCCTGGTCCGGGCTGCCGATGTGCAGACCGTCGCCCGGGCGCACTCGCAGGACATGGCCCTGCGTAACTACTTCAGCCACGATACCCCCGAGGGCGTCACCGCCGCCGAGAGGGCACAGAACGCTGGCATCAGCTACACGTGGTATGGGGAGAACATCGCTTGGGTCAGCGATTGGGCCGGCCGCAGCGAACAGCAGGTCGCTCGGGAGATCGTGGACGGCTGGATGAACTCCGAAGGCCACCGGCGGAACATCCTGAGCCCTGAGTACCAAGAGCACGGCCTGGGCGTCGCGCAGTCGAGCAACGGGATCTACGTCACCCAGAACTTCATCGCTCGCTGAGCGGAGCTGAGCCACGGCCCGTCCACTGCAGGAAGGCCTCCAAGGACCGGCAGTTGAGCACCTGGTCCCGGGTCAGCCATGCGCGCCTCGCGACCGCCACGCCGTAGCGCAGGTTGCCCCTATGCTCGATGGCATGGGCGTCCGTGGCGATGATGATCGGGATGCCCCGCGCCGCCGCCTGTCGCGCGTAGGTGTCCGGCAGGTCGAGCCGGTCCGGACTGCAGTTGATCTCCAGAGCCGTGTGCCCCTCCTCGCAGGCCTGCAGCAGGGCCTCGAAGTCGATCTCCATCGCCTTGCGGCGGCCCAGGAGCCGGCCGAGCGGATGGCACACCACGTCCACATGAGGCGATAGGGCCGCGCCCACGCTGCGCTCCGTCACTTGGGCGGCGCTCTGGGAGAGCCCCGAGTGGATCGACGCGTTCACCCAGTCCAACTGGGCCAGCACTTCGACGGAGATGTCCAGCTCGCCACTCGACAGGACATCCACCTCGATCCCCTTCAGGACGCGGAAGCCCTGAAGAGCCTCGTTGACCTGGTCCACCTCCTCCGCCTGCTGGAGGATCTGCTCCTCGTTGATGCCGCCGGCGATCCCGAGGGCTTTGGAGTGGTCGCTAATGACCATGTACTCCATGCCCAGGACCTGGGCCCCCCGCGCCATCTCCTCGATGGTGTGCACCCCATCGCTCCAGGTCGAGTGGCAGTGGGTGTCACCGCGGACGTCCCCCGCCTCGATGAGGGTGGGCAGGCTGCCGTCCCGAGCGGCCCGGAACTCCCCCGCGTCCTCACGCAGCTCGGGAGGGATCCACGGCAGGCCGAGGGCGGAGTAGATGCTCTCCTCCGAGTCGGAGGCGATGACCTGGCCGTCCGCATCGAACAGGCCATACTCGTTGAGCTTCCATCCCTTGTCCTGAGCGAGTTCGCGCATGCGCACATTATGCTGCTTGCTGCCCGTGAAGTACATCCAGGCGGCCCCGAGGTTCTCGGGGGGAACCACCCGCAGGTCCACCTGGATGCCCCCGGTGATGATCACGGTGCTCTTCGTCTCCCCCGCGAGCGGTACGGACTCGACCATGGAGTGGGCCGTCAGGGCCTCCCCGGACCCCGCATTCTCCGTCGAGGTCAGGAGGTCGAGATCCCCGATCGTCTCGCGCCCGCGCCGCAGGCTGCCGCACATGCGCACCCTCTCCGGCCCACCCAAGTCCCGGACGAGCTCCTCCGCGCGCTCCCACGCCTCGTCCAACAGGATGCGGCCCGAGAGGCTCCTGAGCGCCTCCAGTCCCTCGAGGATCCTCTCCTCACTCTTCTTCCCCATGCCCTTCAGTCCGGCCAGCCGGCCGTCGCGGGCCGCCTGTTCGAGGGTCGAGAGGTCGTGGACGTGCGCCTCGCGGAAGAACAGGGCGGCCTTCTTCGGCCCGACGCCTGGGACCCGGAGGACATCGAGCAGCCCCTCGGGGAAGACCTCCAGCAGCTCCTCCCTCACGTCGCAGGTGCCCGTCCGCGCGATCTGCATGACCCTCTCGGCGATGGAGCCGCCGATCCCATCGAGCGCGGTGAGAGCGCCCGGTTGAGTCGTGACCGTGATCTGAAAGGGGGCATGGGAGATGGACTCGGCGGCGCGGCGGTAGGAGCGCACCCGGAAGGGCTCTCCGCCCTGGATCTCCAGGATGTCGGCGATCTCCTCCAGCCGCTCCGCGATGTCTCGGTTTGTCATGTCGAGCCGCCTCTCAGCGCTCCAGGCTCCGCAGAACATCCAGGGAGCGGAGCGACACATCCATATGGTAGCGGACATGGGCGCGCAGGCCGTCCAGCCACACCTTTCGCTGGCCGTTGGACAGGGGGATCTCCAGGGCCACACGGAGCCGGCTGTGGCGGTAGGCCCGTACCCGCTCCAAGCTGAGCGCGTCCACCCATCGGCCTGCGGCGACCGTGTAGCACGCGGGGCAGGCCAATCCACCCACCTCGGGCACCATGGCGAGCTCGCCGCCCGCGAGGTCCCCACCGCAAGAGGCGCAATGGTCGAGGGACAACCCATAGCCCAGGAGTCTGGAGGAGTGCAGGAGGTAGTAAAGCTCGATGCTGGGCCCGGCTGCCCCCTCGGCGAGAAGCCGGAGGCAGTCCAGCAGCAACGCGAACAGCCGCGGGGCCGCCGAGCCGGGCTCGGTGCCCTGATCGGCGATCTCCGCCATGAGGCTCGCCCGGGCCACGCGCTCGATGTCAGACCGAATGCCCCGGAAGGGCTCGACGACCTCCCCGCCGGCGAGGCGCTGGATCTCCCCGCGCCCCTCGATGATCCGACAGTCGGCGAGGACGAAGGGCTCGATGAGGGCCGCGAGACGGCTGTTGGGCTTGCGGCTCGACTTGGCCGACGCGAGCACCTTGCCCTCCTCCCGAGAGAGCAGCACGGCGAGCCGGTCGGCCTCCCCCAGGTCTCGCCGCAACAAGGTGATGGTCCTCAGGACCCGCTCACGCATCGCCCTGGGCGCCGGCCTTCAGGGCCCTGCAGAACTCCGCGGCCGCCCGGGCGGCTCCGGCCGGGCCCGCCTCGGCCATCCGGTCGATGAGCGCGCTGCCGATGATGGCCCCATCGGCGACCCGGCACACCTCGGCCACCTGCTCGGGCGTGGAGATCCCGAAGCCCACGCAGACGGGCCGATCGGTGTGAGCGCGGACCCGCGCCAGGAACTCAGGCAGGTCCTCTGGGATCGAGGCGCGAGCGCCCGTCGTCCCCGCGCGCGAGACACAGTAGACGAACCCCGTGGTGCTCGCCCCGACCCGGCGCAGGGTCTCCTCCCGGCTGGTGGGGGCCGCCAGGAAGATCGTCGCCAGAGCCTCGGACGCGCACGCGTCGATCCACGTGCCCGCCGCCTCCAGGGGGAGATCGGTGATGATCACGCCATCGACTCCGGCCTGCGTCGCCGCGCGGGCGAACCGCTCGTACCCCATGCGGTGGACGAGGTTCGCGTAGGCCATGATGACGATGGGGAGCTCGCTGCGGGCGCGGATCCGCTCAACGGCGCCGAGCACCGACGTGGGCGTCGCGCCGGCGGCGATGGCCCGCTGGCACGCCGCCTGGATCGTGGGGCCGTCGGCTACGGGGTCAGAGAAGGGCATCCCCAGCTCGACGAAGTCCACGCCGGCATCCTCCAGCGCGAGAACGATGTCCACCGTCGCGTCCGGAGACGGATCGCCGGCGGCGATGTAGGTGATGAGCCCTCCCTCGCCCGCCTGCCGGAGCTTCGCGAAACGGTCGGCGATGCGCGTCGACATCCTACACACCCCCCTGGAGGATGAGGTCCCGGCCCGAGAGCCGGGCGACCTCGACGACATCCTTGTCGCCGCGGCCCGAGAGGTTGATTACGACGACGCTCCCGGGGTCCAGTCCGGGACAGAGCTTCCGCGCGTAGGCGATGGCATGGGCGGACTCCAGGGCGGGTATGATCCCCTCCATCCGGGACAGGTACCCGAAGGCCTCGAGCGCCTCCGCGTCATCGACCGGGGCATAGGTGGCGCGCTGAGAGTCGTGCAGCCAAGCGTGCTCGGGACCTACGCCGGGGTAGTCCAGGCCCGCGCTCACGGAGTGGGTCTCCATGATCTGCCCGTGCTCATCCTGCATGACGTAGCTGCGGGCGCCGTGAAGCACTCCCGGCTCGCCCGCGCTGATGGAGGCGGCGTGGGCCATGGTCTCGATGCCCCGCCCGCCCGCCTCCACGCCGTAGAGGCGGGTGCCGGTGTGATCCACGAACGCGTGGAAGATGCCCATGGCGTTGGAGCCGCCCCCGACGCAGGCGACCACCGCGTCGGGCAGACGGCCCTCCGCCTCGAGACACTGCGCCAAGGTCTCCTTGCCCACAACGGACTGCAGATCGCGCACTAGGGTGGGGTAGGGGTGAGGGCCCACCACGGAGCCGATGACGTAATGGGTCGTGTCCACGTTGGTGACCCAGTCGCGGAAGGCTTCGTTGATGGCGTCCTTGAGGGTGCGCGAGCCCGATTCGACGGGGATCACCCGGCTCCCCAGGAGCTCCATCCGGTAGACATTGAGCGCCTGCCGCCGCACGTCCTCGGCCCCCATGTAGACCTCGCACGGCAGGTCGAGGAGCGCGCACGCGGTCGCCGTGGCCACCCCATGCTGGCCCGCGCCCGTCTCGGCGATGATGCGGGTCTTGCCCATGCGCTTGGCGAGCAGCACCTGGCCGAGGGCGTTGTTGAGCTTGTGAGAGCCGGTGTGGCACAGGTCCTCGCGCTTCAGGTAGACGCGGCAGCCCAGATCCGCTGACATGGAACGGGCGAGGAACAGGGGCGTGGGCCGGCCCACGAAGTGTTTCCGAAGGTCGTCCATCTCCGCCTGGAAAGCCTCGTCGACGCGGCATTGCCAGTAGGCGTCCTCGAGGGCGGCGAGGGCCGCCATGACCGTCTCGGGAACGTACTGGCCTCCGTACTCACCGAAGGCCCCTGGCATGGGCTGGGCTTGCTGGACCTCCATGGTCTCCTCCTCGGGTGGATTCATGCAGCCGCGCGCCCCGATTATGCACCACGGGCCGGTCGAAGACCACCGAGGCGAAGGCGTTCCATCGAGGCGGAGGGAGCCGTCCTGGCGAGGCGCCGAGCGCTTGCTCCGCCCCCCCTGCCTGCACTATAGTACTGTCAGCGCGCCGTGCGTGCGGACCCGGCCCACTCGGCCACCTCGACAGCCAGGGAGAGCGCTTGATCACGCAGCCACCTCCAGTCAAGCAGAACGCCAGCCTGTGCGACGAGCTGCCCATCGCTGCGCCTGCCGAGAACGTCGTGGTGCCCACCCCGCCGGGCGCGGCCGTCGGTCATTGCGCCCGCCGTGTGAGCTCCGTCGAGGCGACGGACACCGTGGGGAAAGCCGCGAACGTGTTGCGGCTTACCGCCGTGCCCGTGGTTCCCGTGGTGCGGGACGGCCATATCGTCGGCCTCATGAGCCAGTCGCAGCTCTCGCTCAACAACGGGACCTCGCTGGACACGCCCGTCGAGGACGTCATGCTCCCGCCGCCGCCGCCCCTCACGTCATCGATGGCTGCCGGCCTCGGACTCGCCGCGATGGAGGAGCTCGGGTTGGAGGTCGCTCCCGTGGTCTCCGCGTCGGGTCAGCTCGTGGGCGTCGTTACCCGGGCCGACCTTGTGGCCCTCTCCTCGCGCTCCATCCGCCCCCCGCGCTGCGGGGGCATGGCCACGCCCCTCGGGGTGTACCTGACCACTGGGATGGTGCGAGCGGGGGCTGGCGACCTGGGGCTGTTTCTCGCGGGGGCCCTCATGGGTGTCTACGCCATCCTGAGCCTCGCGGTGATCTTCGCCGCGGTCTGGCTGATCGATGAGCGGTGGAGCGTGGGGCTGATCTCGGCCTTCGGCACAGTCCCGGCGACGGGGAGGGCCGTGGTCTACGCCCCCTTGGCGCTCATCGCGTGGATGGGGCTCTACGCCCTCTTGTTCCGAAGCAGCCCCCTCGCGGGGTACCATGCGGCCGAGCATATGACGGTCAACGCCATGGAGGCCGGCGACGACATGACCGCCGAACAGGTGGCCCGCCACAGCCGCGTGCACCCTCGCTGTGGCACCAACCTGGTCGTCGTGATCGCGACCTTCGCCATCGTGGGTGAGCTGTGGGACATCAGCGGCTTCTGGCTGGGATTCCTGGCCCTGGTCCTCGCCCTCGGACGGTACACCCTGGGAGGGCTCACCCAGCGCTACCTCACCACCCGGCCACCGAGCCCCTCCGAGCTGGCAAGCGGCGTCCGCGCCGGCCGGGAACTCATCGAGCGCCACCAGGACGCCGTCGGCAGGCCGAGCAACGTGCTATCGCGCATCTGGTGCATGGGCTTGCTTCAGGCGATGGCGGGGCTGTTCGCCGCGTCGTGGGCCATCACGAGCATCGCCTCCCTGCTTGGCTTCGGCCAGCTCGTGGCGCTCATCGCCTAACCGCGGGAAGGCAGGAGCAACCGGTGGCTGAACGCCCACACGCGGAGTTCGCCAGTGAGCCCGATGCCTTCGAGCGCCCCTTCAAGAAGACCCTGGTTGACGTATACGACCATTTGGCCCTCGGTGTTGCGGCCAACGTGACAACCCTCGTCATCCTTTCGGCGGCCCTCTCTGGGGGGTTCCTCTTCAGCGATGGCCCCAGTTGGGCTCCCCTCGCGGCGAGCGTCGTGGGCGCGCTCCTCGTCGCCCCGGCCCTTGCCTGGGGACTGGCTCGCCTTGCCCTCGCCATGGCGCGCCATGAGGATCCGTCCTACTGGATGCTGTTCTCGGGGTTCGGCCGCCCCTACCTGTGCGCCGCCGCTTACCTCGCTCTCGGCATCGCGGGGGCCATCGTGGTTGGCTTCATGGCCTGGTTCTGGGGCCATGCGCCCGTGTGGGGGAGCCCCCTGGAGGTGGGAGTGGGCGCGATGTGGCTGGGCCTGGGCGTGCTGGGCGCCTGCGCTCACCTCCTAGGCTGGCCCGTGCTCGTGCTCAGTGAGGGCAAGCCACTCTACACGTCGCGCCTGGTGCTCGCCCTCTTGGCCGTGTCGCCGGCCTCCGCCTTCGGCTACCTCGTGGGGACGCTCGCCGTGGCCCTCGTCGTGGCGCTCCCCATCCTCGTGCAGTGGCAGGGCCTCGGCGCCGGAGCGTGCGTGATGTTCACGGTCTTCATGGCGGCCTTCCTCGTAGCGATGGCGAGCGCGAACATCGCCCTTCGGCTCATCGACGTGTTCGCGGAGCGGGAGGAAGCCAGCGAGCCCGACGAGAAGACCCCCTCAACCGAGGAGGACTGTATAGATGGCTGATGTCGCGGCACTTGGAATCCTTGTGGCCGACGTGCTTGGTCGGCCCGTAGACGGCTACCCCGAGCGCGGGAAACTCCAGACCGTGGAGGAGATGACCCTCCACATCGGGGGGTGCGCGGCGAACACCGGCGTGGGCCTCGCCCGCATGGGCGTCGACACCGCCGTGCTGGGAAAAGTGGGGCAGGACGGGTTCGGCGACTACGTCGTCCACGTGCTGGAGGAGGCCGGGATCGATACCCGCGGCATCGCCCGCGACGATGTCAAGAACACCTCCGCCACGATGGTGATGGTCGGCTCGGACAGCGAGCGCACCTTCATCCACTACATCGGCGCGAACGGGCGGATCACGCCTGAGAGCCTGAACACGGAGATCATGCACGGCGCATGCTTCCTCCACGTGGCCGGCTGCTTCCTTATGCCCGGCTTCGATGGGGAGCCGGCGGCTCGGGTGCTTCGCGAGGCGCGGGCGGCCGGTGTCACCACCTGCTGCGACACGGCCTGGGACGCCTCGGGCAAGTGGCTCGCGACGATCGAGCCCATGCTGCCCCACATCGACTACTTCCTGCCGAGCCTGGAGGAGGCCCGGGAGATCACGGGTCTCACCGAGCCGGCGGACGTGGCGCGCAACCTCATGGATCGCGGCGTGGGATGCGTCGTCCTGAAGGCGGGCTCCGAGGGGTGCTACGTCTGGCAGGGCGATACGACGGCCCACGCCCCCATCATGCCCGTGGAGGCTGTCGACGCGAACGGGGCCGGCGATGCCTTCTGCGCCGGCTTCATCTGCGGCCTCACGCGCGGCTGGGACCTCGAGAAGTCGGCCCTGATGGGCAGCGCCTGCGGAGCCCTCTGCGTCACGGCGCTGGGGACCACCGCAGGGCTGCGGAGCTTCGAGGAGACCGTGGCCTTCGCCCGGTCCAAGGGTGTCGACCTGAGCGACTGATGCGGTGCGATCGCGTAGGAGCGGGGCCTGACTTTGGGGCGCGAGAAGCCGATGATTGGGCTGTCCCTCGAGACGCCCGGACCTGACCAACAGGGCGCGGGCGTGAGTGGCGGCCACTACGTCCCGGCACTGACGGAGGCGGGGGGCGACGTTCGCCTGCTGCCTCCCGCGCCACCCTCCGACGCCATGGCCCTCGTCAGCGAGATCGACGGCCTGTGTCTGAGCGGCGGCGGGGACATGAATCCCTCCCACTACGGAGAGGCCCTCTCGCCGCTGGCGGACGGCATCGACGATGCCCGCGATGAACGGGAGTTGGCCCTCATGCGGGCGGCACGAGGGCGCGGGATACCCATCTTCGGGATCTGCCGAGGTTGCCAGGTGATCAACGTAGGCTACGGCGGCAGCCTTTACCAGGATCTGGCGACGGAGGCGCCCTTCCCGACGCGCAAGCACAACCACAAGGCCGATGATCCCGACCGGTTCCACTCCGTCCGCCTCGACGCCAGCCACCGCGTGTCCCGCCCCGCTGGCGCGGCGGAGGTCGTGGTGAATACCCACCACCACCAGGCGGTAGCGCGGCTGGGGGAGGGGCTGAAGGTGATCGCGTGGGCGGACGATGGCGTAGTGGAAGCCATCGCCCATGTGGAAGAACCTGTATTGGGGGTGCAGTGGCACCCCGAACGGCTGGACCCGCCGGACCGTTGGGCTATCGAGCTCTTCATCAGCATGTGCGAGGCGATCAGGGCGCGGTAGGAACGGCGATGCCGCTCGGCCGCATCCGCGGACGCGGGACCCCAGAAGACAACGGAGTTGGCCATGTCGAGCACGCCCCCACGCCAGCGAACCGATGAGGCTCTGCGGAGCCTCGTCACGTCGGCGACGGACCGCCTGACGCTGAGCTACCGGGCCGTCCTGCTCATCTTCCGGCTCCTCATAGGGATCCTGTTCCTGCTCTGGGCCCCGAGCGCACGTATGCGCGGCGAGCTGGCCGGGTCCCTGGATACCTGGCAGGCCCAGGCGCTGCTCGTTGTCCTCTACGTTCTCTACTGCACGCTCCTCTTCGCCCTGGCGGGCCGGCACCACACGGCGCAGGCTATCGGTTCGTTCATCGACGTGGCGATGCTGACCACCCTCATCTGGGCCTCGGGAGGCTCGGACTCGCCCCTTACCGGCCTCTACCTCGCGCTGACGGCCCTAACGACCTTCCACTACGGCCTCGCCATCGGCATGGGCCACGGGGCTCTGAGCGGCGTGTTGTGGGCCCTCTGCTATGTCGGCGACTCCACGGACGCGCCGCCGGTCGTGGAGATGGCGTACGCGGCCGTCAGTCCCCTCGTCGTCGCCTTCCTCTGCGGGATGCTCCGGAGCCTACGGGCGCCCGGCATCCTGGGCGCCGAGAGGACGGGCATCGTGCCGGGCCGCATGGACGAGTGGCTCGCGGCCCATACCCTCGCCGTGGCCGGTTCGCCGGCCCCCTGCGATCCCGCGGCGCGGTTCCTGGCGGAGCGCGGGGTGCGGGCTTGGCACGAGGCGGGCGTGAAGGCCGTGGCCGTGTTCGGCGTCGACACCCCTGACGCGGAGGTGTTCACCCTTCGGTGGACCTACCGTTCGCCCGATCTGGCCCTCGAGGTAGGGACGCTCACCATGCCTCGCGACTGCGCCGGGAGCCTGGTCTCAGGAGCCCAGTTCGTCGACCCGGGGTCGGAGGTCGGCTCCGCCGCGACGGCCTTCTTCACGGGGTGGGGGAGGGGGCAGCTCGCGGTGATCGCCGCCGGTCCCGAGGGCAGACCGTGTATGCTAGCCATAGCCGCCAGCGCGCGAGCCAGCTTCGCTCCAGGCGAGGCCGCGATCCTGGTCAGCGCCGGGGAGCGTATAGCCGAGGCGGCCACCACCACCTAGAAGCGAGGAACGACGATGTCCTACAGGTTAGCCACTATCCCGGGCGACGGGATCGGCCCGGAGGTTACCCGGGAAGCCATGAAGTGCCTGGATGTGGCGCTAGGCCGGGTCGGCCTCAAGGTCGATCGGCACGAGTACGGCCTCGGCAAGGACCACTACCTCCGCACGGGCGAGCCCATCTCCGAGGGCATCCTCGAGGAGCTGCGCGGGTTCGACGCGATCTTCCTCGGCGCCGTGGGGCATCCGGATGTCAAGCCGGGCATCCTCGAGAAGGGCCTGCTCCTGCGGCTCCGGTTCGAGTTCGACCAGTACATCAACCTCCGGCCCGTGAAGCTCTACCCCGGCGTGGCCACCCCACTGCGGGACAAGCGGCCCGAGGATATCGACTTCGTCGTGGTGAGAGAGAACACCGAGTGCCTCTACACGGGCGTCGGAGGCATCCTGAAGCAGGGCACCCCTGATGAGGTCGCCCAGCAGACGGCCATCTACACACGGAAGGGCACGGAGCGCTGCGTCCGCTGGGCCTTCGAGCTGGCGCGCAGCCGGCCCGAGAAGCGGCTGGCCCTCGTCGACAAGGCGAACGTCCTCACCTACGGCCACGGCCTCTGGCGCCGAGTGTTCGAGGAGGTGGGCCAGGAGTACCCCGACGTGGCCCGAGACGCCTACTACGTCGACGCCTGCTGCATGCTGATGGTGGAGGCGCCCGAGAAGCTGGACACCGTCGTCACCTGCAACATGTTCGGCGACATCATCACCGACCTCGGGGCGAGCGTGCAGGGCGGCATCGGCATCGCCGCCTCGGGGAACATCAATCCCGAGGGCGTCTCCATGTTCGAGCCCGTCCACGGGTCGGCTCCGCCCTTCGCGGGGAAGAACGTCGTGAACCCCCTCGCGGCGATCCTGGCCGGGGCCATGATGGCGCGCTACATGGGATCCGCCGACGAGTCTCCGGCCGAGGCCCTGGGCCGCGAGAAGGCCGCCAAGCTCATCGAGACGGCTGTGGAGTCGGTGCTGGGAGCGGGCCGGATCCCCGACCTGTCCGTCCACTCCGGGCTGGGAACGGACCAGATCGGCGACATGATAGCCGAGGCGATCACCGAGGCGAGCGCATAGGGACGGGCCGCGGCCGCGACCGACGCGCTACACGGCCCTGGCGGGGCGACCCGCTCCGCCGTGGTTGCCCTGGAGGTCCGCCAGCCAGCTCGCGAGGCACTCATCGGTGGAGAGGACCTGAACGAGAAGCCGCGCCGCTGTGCGCCGGTGGTCCGGCAGGTCGCCGACGAGCGCGGCGTCACGGCGATTGAGCCGCTCGCACTGCGCTACGCGGCCCACCAGCGTGACTCGGCGGCAGAACTCGCTGTGCGGCCGGAGCGGCCGCGAGAGCTCGATGGTGACCAGGGTGCGCGGAGCCAGGGGCTCCGCCGACAGCACGACAGCCTCGTTGGTCGATAGCTCCGTGACCAGCGCCGAGACGCCGGGCGCCGACGAGCCACCGAGGCCCAGCGCGCCATGGCGAGCGATCTTCGCGGGGATGGGGTGGGGACCGACCGCCCCTCCCAGGGTGATCTGAGACGCATGCATACTCGAACGACCTACCGCTCTGGTAGCGCGGCTTCAGGTCGCACACCTGTTAGCCGTTCTCCGGGCGGGCCCGTGGCGCACGACCCGGCGCCCGCTTATCGCACATCATCATGCCACACTTGGCGCGGCGGGTCCAGGAGACGCGACGGGCGACACGGACACCGCGCCGCTACTCGATGGCTGCGGGAGCGGAGTCCTCGGCAGTCCTCGCGGGCATGAAGGCCTTCAGGATGTCGATGGGCACCGGGAAGATCGTGGTCGAGTTCTGCTCCGTCGCCACCTCGGTGAGAGTCTGGAGGAAGCGGAGCTGAATCGCCACGTCGTTGCCGGCGATGACGCGCGCCGCGGCGGCAAGGTTCTCGGCGGCGGCGCGCTCGCCATCGGCGTGGATGATCTTGGCGCGCTTCTCCCGTTCGGCCTCCGCCTGGCGAGCGATGGCCCGCTGCATGGACTCGGGCAGGGCGACGTCCTTGACCTCCACCATCATGACCTCCACGCCCCAGGAGTCCGTCTCCTCGTCGATGATGGTCCGGAGCGCCGCGTTGACCTCCTCGCGCTCGGAGAGCAGCTGGTCCAGGTGGTGTTTGCCGACCACGCTCCGGAGCGTCGTCTGGCTGATCTGCGAGGTCGCCTGGTAGTAGTTGCGGATCCGCAGCACGGCGTCGACGGGCTCCACGACTCGGAAGAACACCACGGCATCCACCCTCACGGGCACGTTGTCCATGGTGATGGCTTCCTGCTTGGGCACATCCAGGGCCACGATCCGCAGATCCACGGGGAGCATCCGGTCGATGCCGGGGAGGATGAACCGCAGCCCCGGCTCGTACAGGCCGGCATAACGGCCGAAGCGCAGCACGATGCCGCGCTCCCACTGCTTGACGACGCGTATGCCTGCGAGAAGGTAGAGGATCACGAAGCCGAAGACGCCTGCCAGGGCAGCTAGGACGGGGTTCATCGGGGGCACGCCTCCCTCTCCGAGGCCGCACATTCCCCATCGGCGGTTGTGAGGCCTGCCAAGCCCCCGCGGCTGTGCCGATGTTGCCGCCCCGTTCCGCCCGAAAAGGGCTCGCTGGCAACATCCCCTCGAATCCCGCAAACCGTTGGGGCCCAAGGCTTAGAGGCTGCACGGGAGGGGTCTGTATGTACTATGTTCCATTGTTCCGTGAGGTACTATACATACGTTATGGTACCCCCCTGCCTCTCCGAGAGAGCGCGAGTACCACAATAAGGGGGTATCGTTTCCCGGCGGAACACCGGAACAGCGGAACACGGCCCCTCAGCGAGCGAGCGGCAGAACCCACAGAGCCGCCAGGCGGTCCTGCGCCAACCTCGCCTCCCTAGCCGTGCGGCCCCAACGCGGATACACTGGGGCGAGCAGTACAGCCAAAGGAGGGCTTTTTGATGAGGAGTCGCGAGATGCGTTCATACTGGGCCTTGGCGCTCTGCCTGGCCATGGTGGCGGGGTCCCTGTTCGTGCTATCGAGTTGCAGCAAGCCGCAGGAGGAGCTGCCGGTGATATCGGCGCCTATCGCGCCGCCGCCCGCGCCCGCTGCCGAGGAGTCCGAAGCCGCGGAGAGCGCGGCCGTGGAGGAGGAGAGCGAGAGCGCCGCGACTGAGGAGCAGGAGGCGGTTATCGAGGTCTCCTACGGCGAGGAGATCGAGGTCACCGACTACCTGGTGGAGGGCAAGACGACCATCGTCGACTTCTTCAGCGAGTTCTGCCCTCCGTGCGTGGCGCTCGCCCCGAAGCTCCACGAGCTGGCCGAGTCGAGTGAGGACATCAACCTGGTCATGGTCAACATCAACCGCCCCGACGTAGAGGGCATCGACTTTGAGTCGCCTGTCGCGCGGCAGTTCGAGCTGTCGGGCATTCCGCATCTGCAGGTCTACGGGCCGGACGGCGCCCTGGAGGCCGAGGGGGACGCCGCCATGGACATGGTCGAGAAGATGCTCCCGTAGCGCTCGCACGTCATGATCGGGGCGGTGACGCCTCCCGCCCCAACGCGCTACATCCGAATGTCCGGGATCGGGTCGTCCTCGGGACGGTACACGTAGGGCGTCACGAAGAGATACACGTTCTCGACCATCACCGTGCGGCGCACCTCGGGGATCATCCCGGGTGGGATGGGCCCGCCCTGCCACTGGTTATCCACTCGCATGCGCCTCAGGCCGCCGATGGCGATGGTCTGGCCGTTGTGGGCTCGCACTACCGCGCCATGCTCCAGAGTCTCGATGATGGGGAAGCCTGTGCCCCCGGGGGGACCCGTTGTGCCCACCTGGCGGGAGAACCGTGGCGATAGGTACATGGTTACGCTGTTGTCCGCGTTGACCCGCGGCAGCACAAGCAGGCTCGTCTCCAGGTTCGAGTAGATGACATCGTACGTTGTCACGATGTTCCCGAACCGGTCATAGCCGCGCACGGGGATGAAGCTCGGCTCAACGTTGCGGACCCCGATGAAGGCGGGTAGGCCAGACTCGGTCATAATGCTTACCGTCTGGTCCTCGTAGCCCCGGCTCTCCTGGTGGAACAGGTTGAGCGCCATCCCTATATCGCCCATCGTGAAGCTGAGGTTGGCCCCGGCGCCGAGGCTCCCCACCTGGCTGCCCGCCTGCATGGACGGCCCGAAGGCGACCCACTGCAACCCGTTGCCGCGGTCGAAGATCTCCGGAGTGGAGATCGCGTGGAGCTCGATGCGCACCATGGGGGCCGGCTGGTCGATGAGCCGGAGGAACTCCAGGGTCTCGTCGATGGCGTCGGGCGTGCCCCGGAGCACGATGGCGTTAGGCTCCACCAGGGCCACGGCCTCGCGCAGCCCCTCGGGCCGGAAGGGCTCGAAGCCCCCCTGTCCGCCCATCTGGATGTTCACCGGGATGTACGGGGCGGGTCCACCCACCAGCCAGCTTCCGCGTCCGCCGCGAAAGCCTCGGGGCCCCTGCACCAGATCGCCCAGAGGGTCGCTCACGGAGTACCCGCCGAGCCGCGCCACCAGGCTCTGGCAGTCGAGGGCCAGGCACTGATACACCTCGGAGGCCAGCTCCTCCCTCTCCGCCGGCGCTTCCGCGCCACCGCCTCCTCCCTCGTAGCCCATGAGCTGGGCGGAGGAGCCGGCGCCCAGAATCGGGAAGATCAGGGCGAGGGACAGGGCGAGCCATCGCATGGTGTGGACCCCCTCGGGATTCCGGGACTCGTCACGCTCGAGCCCATGCTAACAGAGACGGCTGTGGGTGGCGGAGCGTCCCACAGCTTCTGACCCCGCACGTGTCGCGGAGTTTCACTCTATGGGAGGTGCCTTCTCGGCCATGGCGAGCGAATCGGAGAGGGAGCGCGTCCAGCAGCTTCAATCGGAGCTCAGGGAGCACGCCTACCGCTACTACGTCCTCGACGAGCCAACGATCAGCGATGCGGAGTACGACCGGCTCTTCCGCGAACTGCAGGAACTCGAGGCGCGGCGCCCCGACCTGCGGACGCCCGACTCTCCCACCCAGCGTGTGGGCGCCACTCCGCTGGACGCCTTCCGGCCCGCGCCCCATCGGTTCCCCATGCTCAGCCTCCAGAACGCCTTCAGCCCCGACGAGTTGCGGGATTTCGATGAGCGCGTGAAGCGGAACCTCGGGCTGGAGCCCGAGGCCGTGGTCGAGTACATCGTCGAGTACAAGATCGACGGCCTGGGGATCTCCCTCACCTATACGGACGGCGTTCTGGAGCGCGGGGCGACCCGCGGCGATGGCCAGACGGGTGAGGACGTGACCCAGAACCTGAAGACGATCCGGGCCATCCCGCTGCGCCTGGCCGAGGTCGAGGGTCGCCCGTCCGCCTGCGAGATCCGCGGCGAGGCGTTCATCACCAAGGACGAGTTCGTGCGCATTAGCCAGGGGCGGGAGGAGCGCGGGGAGAGTCCGTTCGCCAACCCGCGCAACGCCGCCGCGGGCTCCATCCGCCAGTTGGACTCCTCGATCACCGCCCAGCGCCGGCTCCAGGCCATCTTCTACGACCTGCGGACCGATGAGCCCCCCCCCTTCGAGACCCAGGCCGGCCTACTGGAACTCCTGGGCGAGATGCGCCTCCGACCATCGGCCCCCTACCGGGTCGTCGCTGGGATGGCCGAGGTGGACGCGCTGCTCGAACACCTGGACCGTGAACGCCACAGCCTGCCCTACGACGTGGATGGCCTTGTCTTCAAGGTCAACTCCATCGAGCAGCAGCGCAGGCTGGGGACCATCTCGCGCAGCCCCCGCTGGGCGATCGCCTTCAAGTTCCAGGCGGAGCGCGGGGAGACCACCGTCAATGACATCATCGCCTCCGTCGGCCGCACCGGAGCCGTGACACCGGTCGCCATCATGGAGCCCGTGCTCCTGGACGGGACCACGGTCAGCCGCGCGAGCCTCCACAACATGGATGAGGTGGAGCGCAAGGGCGTCCGCATCGGCGACCGCGTGGTGATCCAGAAGGCGGGGGACATCATCCCCGAGGTGATCGAGGTCCTCGCAGATCGGCGCACCGGCGAGGAGCGGCCCTTCATCATGCCCACGGAGTGCCCGGCCTGCGGCGGCGAGGTCGCCAGGGAGGAGGGCGAGGTCGTCTACCGCTGCCAGAGTCCCACGTGCCGGGCCAAGCTCGAGGGCTCGCTCGAGCACTGGGCCTCTCGCGGCTGCATGGACATCGATGGCCTGGGTCCGGCCATCATCAAGCAACTCGTGGAGCAGGGCCTCGTGCGCGGCATCCCCGATCTCTACCGCCTTCAGCACGGCCAACTCGCCGCCCTCGAACGCATGGGCGACAAGTCCGCGTCCAACCTCCTGGCGGCCGTCGAGGCCTCGAAGCGGCGACCTCTGGGCCGGATCGTCTACGCCCTCGGTATTCGCCACGTTGGGGCCACCGTCGCGGCCGCTCTCGCCGAGCACTTCGGCTCCCTGGAGCGGCTCGCCGAGGCGACCACCGATGAACTCGCCCTCGTGCGCGTGGTCGGTCCGGTGGTGGCCCAAACGGTCCGGCGCTACTTCGATGACGAGGCGGTGCGCGCCATGCTCGAGGAACTGCGCGCTGTCGGCGTCGAGGCCTCGACGGCCGAGCCCGCGCCGGTGGAGCGGCACCCCTTCGTCGTGGGCAAGACCTTCGTCTTCACGGGGGCGCTGGAGACTTGGACGCGGCCCGAGGCGGAGGCCCTCGTCCAGCGTCTCGGCGGGCGCGCGTCGAGCTCCGTGAGCGGCAAGACGGACTACGTGGTGGCGGGTCCCGGCGCGGGTTCGAAGCTGGAGAAGGCCACCCGACTGGGCGTGAAGGTGCTCACCGAGGAGGAGTTCCGCGCGGCCATCGAGGGCGGCGCCTAGTCAGGCTGTCCCCCACCAACCGCCGGGGGCGCGGAGTGGCTCGCCGCCCCGTCATCGTACGCCGCCTGCTCGGGGAACGCTTGCGGCACCGTGGGGGTAGCTGGCGGCACCGGGTAGACGTAGCCCGGCGGGCCACCCGCTCGCCCGATCCGCGCCTCTTGCGCCATGCCCTGCTGGCGCCAGGCGCCGATCTGGATCGCGTGGAGGAGGTCCTGCTCCGTCACGATGCCGAGCAGGGCCCCGTAGGCGTCGACGACATAGCCGGGGCCCAGTCCCCCGCCCGCGACCTTCAGCGCCTCGGTGGCCGGCGCGTCCGGGGATAGCAGACGGCGGGGGTTGAGAGGCTCCATCACCTGAGTGACGCTCATCACGGGCCAGTTGGCCTGGGGCACGCGCTGGACCGCGTTCGCGTTCACGACGCCCAGGGTCTGCCCGCCCCAGGTGATGGGCACCTCCCGTGTGCGCTGAGGGAGGATGACCTCGTAGACGAGCCGCTGGAGGCTCCAGTCCGCCCCCGCCGAGGCGGGGGCCGTCGTCATGATCTGCTCCACGGTCACGCCCGAGAGGGCGCTCTCGATGGCAAGCCGCTGCAAGCTCCCACGGGCTCCCGAGGACAGCATCCAGCCGATGGCCACCATCCAGAGGCCGTTGAACACCGCTCCCGGGCCGCGCAGGGTGAGGAGCATCCCATACCCCATGAGCACCCAGGCGAACGCCTGTCCGATGCGCGCCGCCACCCGCGTGGCGCGGTCGAAGCGGCCTGTGGCGATCCAGATGATGGCCCTGAGCACCCGGCCGCCGTCCAGCGGGTACGCGGGGGTCATGTTGAACAGGGCCAGGATGAGGTTGATCACAGCGAGATACAGGAAGGCGAAGTGGACGACCTCGAGAGAGGGGGGGCCGAGCTTGAGGAGGATCACCCCGCCGCCGAAAACCCCGGCCAGAGCCAGGCTCATACCGGGCCCCGCGAGGGCGATCCAGAGCTCAGCGGCGCCGCTCGGGGGCTCGTCATTGAGGTGCGCCACGCCGCCGAATGCGAAGAGGGTGATCCGCTCGACGAACTCGCCGTAGGAGTTCGCAACCAGGGAGTGAGCGAGTTCATGGGCCAGGACGGCGCCGAAGAAGGCCAAGCTGGTGACCACGGCCACAGCCCAAGCGAGAACGGGGCTCGCCACCAGCTCCGACATGCCGTTCGCCAGCAGATAGGTCACCAGGGCGAAGACGAACACCCAGGTGTAGTGGATCTCCACCATGATGCCGGCGATCCGGCCTAGCTTCAGTGAACCGCGCAAGCTGCCTGCTCCTGACGAGCCCTGATAGGTACAGGATGCACCCGGCGCGGCGCCGAGCGCAAGGCTACTACCCCACCTCCTGGGGAGCCACCGGGTCCTGGTCGAACTCCAGTTGGCCTTCTTGCACCCGCCGCTGAGCGTCCTTCTCGACCTCGCGCTGGATGAGCTCGATGTCACTGAGCGAACCGTCGGTCTCGATGGCCTCCAGCTCCCCGATGAGGAGGTCGAGGTCCTCCAGAACCTCCCTCGACGCCGCCATGTCGACATCGGTATCCGTGTCGACCTCGTACATGGTGAGCCGAGCCACGCGGGGCTGCATGGCCTCGAGCGTGCTCTGGATCTCCCGCATCGCCTCCAGCATCCGGCGCAGCCGCTCCGTCACCGCGTTGTAGTGGGCGACCTGCGCCTCCAGGGCCTTGCGCGCCTGAACATACTGGGCGCGGACGCGGGGGTTCGGCTCCCGAGCCTCCTTGTCCGTGTAGGAGCGGAGGTCGTTCTGCAGCCGCCGCAGGTTGATTCGGCCCAGCCCTCGGCCGATACGGATCGCCGCGTTCTTCATGTCCTGCTGGCGCTCGAGGAGTCGATCAGCCTCCAGCAGCGCCTTCGCGAGGGTCTTGCGGATGTGCTTCGGGCTCTGCTGGACCGCGAGGCGCACCTCGCTGTGGGCGGCCCGGGAGCGGCGAACGATCCGCTCCGCGTACCCGTGCCAACTGGGGCGGGAACCCACGGACACGCCCCAGTAGACGAACCAGGCGAACAGGCCGACGACTCCGGCGCAGCCCAGCCCTCCGACAAGGAGCACGATGCTCTGCCAGCTCAGCGTAATCCCGCCTTCCGTGGCCTCCATGGCCACATACGCAGTCCAGGGTTCCGTGGTTTCACACGGCCCTCCTCGTTCCTGTCGTCCGAGCCGCACTGGAGTGACGGGGCTCCTCCTCATCCGGGAGATGAACGCCCCGAGCGAGGGCCACCGCCCACACTCGCAGAGCGCCGGCGCCGAGCAACGCCGCGGCGCATTGGCTCATGGTCGCCCCCGTCGTCGCCACGTCATCGACCACCAGAACCGTAGCGCCCGCGATGGGGTGCAGCCCCTCGGTCGCCGTGAAGGCGCCGGCCATGTTCCTCTCCCGATCGCGCGCCGTGAGACCCGGCTGGGGCCGGGTGTCCCGCACCCGCATGAGGAGCCCCTCGTCGAACGTCGCTCTCAGATGCGAGGCGAGTGGCTTGGCGAGGAGAGCCGCCTGGTTGAACCCGCGGGCCCTCAGTCGCCTCGGGTGGAGCGGCACGGGGCACACCAGATCGACCTTCCTGAAGGGAATACGCCTCAGGCTCAGTCGCTCACTGTCGGCGTTCACCACTGCCCACACGAGCAAGCTCGCCAAGGTCCGCGCGGCAGCTATTCGGCCGCGGAACTTCAGAGCGCGGATGGCCTCCCGCATCGGCCCCCCATAGAGGAAGGCCCCCCGGAGGCCCGCGAAGGCCCGTGGGTTGCGGCAGGCCGAACAGCCGCCCGGAGGCGGTTCCGCTCCCACGAGAGGCGCTCCGCAGCGTTCGCACGCCACGGCTCGGATCGGCTGAAGACATGCTCGACACTCATCGCAGAGCATGCCCTGATAAAGAACGCCGCATCCCGCGCAGCGCCCTGGGTAGAGGAGGTCCAGGAGGCCGTGCCAGAGGTCCGACGCGAGCCTCATCGGCTATTCCTCCCACAGCCGGCGGGCGAGAGCGACACGCCGCGTCCAAGTGGCATCCGAGGGCGTCGTGAGGAGGTCCAGCGCATCGAGGCTCGCATACCCCGGGTAGCCCGCGGAGGACATCCACTCGAGGGCCGCGGCATCGGCCTCCAGCTCCAACCGCAGCCACAGCGCATCGACGCCCGGACCCGTGCCGCCTAGCGCAACCTGTAGGAGAGTGGCGGCGCCGAGGCGTCGTGGATGGCCGAGCAGGAGATGAGCCCACTCGTGGGCCAGCGCGAAAGCCAGAGCGGGCTCCGTCATGCTGCTGCCGAGGCGCCCCGTGAACACGAGGATGGACCCGTCGGCCACGGCCCTCGGGGCTCCATCACCCTCGCGGAGGATCAACTGTGGGGGCTCCTCGATCCCGTGGGCCCGCGCCAAGCGCTCCAGGACGGCGCTCAGCGCTGGCTCGTCGCACTCCCTCGCCTCCGGAGATGGCATCCACACCGCTAGGCACGTGACGAACCAGACCATCCCAGCCTCCGGGTACCGCACACTGGGCCTAGGATTCCTCTTACAGCACGCCCCGCCCTGCGCCGCCAGGGTCTTTTCATTTTCGTTGAGTGATGGGCGAATTGATCCATCGGAGGACGGTCGAAGGTCGGGCGGCGTTGCGTCGGAGAGCGGCGGCGATGTTGGGGGCCCCGA
>ENA-UOUL01000258-UOUL01000258.1-bioreactor-metagenome-genome-assembly--contig:-NODE-258-length-93497-cov-6.069996_pt1 | contig 93497 bp, 97 predicted proteins | sample MGYA00249838_ERZ747220 | MGnify/ENA primary metagenome ERZ747220 (study PRJEB28778, sample SAMN05720191) | bioreactor metagenome | isolation source: Anaerobic biogas reactor | place: USA:Washington... | reverse complement strand
GGGCGAGATCAGCCGCCAGGTCGACGTGACCGACACGCAGGCGGTGCTCGCCTACGGCCTCCCCGCCCAGAGCCGCATCGCCAACTTCGCCGACTCGCTGCTCGGCGACGTGCGTACCCGGGATGCCGGGTCCGGCGGAGAGGCTCTGCAGGACCTGCTCAAGAAGGTGCGCGAGATCGACGTGGACGCGCTCAGCGGCGGCTCCGGAAAAGCGCGGCTCCCGATCATCGGTCGGTTCGCCAACACCTTCGAGCGGTTCTCGGCCCGCTATCAGAAGGTGGCCACGGGCCTGGAGAAGATCATCGACGCACTGGAGCGCTCGCGCATGGCGCTGCTCAAGGACCTCACCGTGCTCGACAAGATGTACGAGCTCAACATGGACTACCTCAAACAGCTCGACGTCTACATCGCCGCCGGTGAGCAGGCGTTGCACATCCTGCGCTCCGAGAAGATCCCGGCGCTCGAGACCGAGGTGGCGGCCGGCGGCGATGTCATGTCCGCCCAGCGCCTCGCCGACCTCGAGCAGGCCGCCACCAGGTTCGAGCGCCGTCTGCACGATCTCAAGCTCACGCGCGTGATCGCCATCCAGACGGCCCCGCAGATCCGCCTCATCCAGAGCAACGACCAGAACCTCGTCGAGAAGATCCAGAGCTCCATCCTCACCACCATCCCGCTGTGGAAGAACCAGATCGTCATCGCGATCAGCCTGTACCGGCAGCAGAAGGCGGCTGAGCTGCAGAAGCAGGTGGCCGACACCACCAACGAGCTGCTGGCCAAGAACGCCGAGCTGCTGCGCGAGGGCTCAGCCAAGGTCGGGCGCGAGGTGGAACGCGGCGTCGTCGACGTCGAGACGCTGCAGAAGGTCAACGCCGACCTCATCGCGACGCTCGAGGAGACGATCCGGATCCAGGAGGAGGGTCGCACGCGGCGTGTGCAGGCCGAGGAGGAGATCGGCCGTCTGCAGGTGGAGCTCAAGCAGAAGTTGCTGGAACTCCGCGCCCAGACGCCTCAGATCGACGGGGCCGGGGAGCCGCGCCGCCTGACCGGGTACTGAGCCGGCCCCACGGAGCGCGCCGCGGCCTCGTGCGGCCCTTCGCCGTCCCTGCGCCTGACGGCCGGACGACGCGGGTAGGTTCAGCGCACACGACCGGCGCCGGGAAGGAGCACACCATGAGCGGAGCAGACGAGACACCGACCTACAGAGTGGCCCACATCGACGACATCCCCTTCGAGACCGACGAGGACCCGGACACCGAGTGGAAGCCGGTGCGCAGATACTTCGGCATCGGCTCCTTCGGTACCAATCTCGCCCGTGCGACCAAGGCCGGCGCGGTGCTCACCCACGACCACACCGAGGTGGACGACGCCGGCACGCGCCACGAGGAGCTCTTCCTCATCGTCAGCGGTCACGCGACCTACCGCGTCGACGGCGAGGAGATCGACGCCCCGGCGGGGACGTTCCTCTGGGTGCCCGACCCGACCACGATGCGGGGCGCGGTGGCCAAAGAGGCGGGCACCGTGATGCTGGCCCTCGGCGCAGAGCCCGGACAGGTGTTCACCCCGTCGGACTGGGATCAGGAGCCGCTGCCGGAGTGAGCAGCGCACAGCCCGGCGGCGCCGGCGACGCTTCGTCGACGAAGCGACAGAGCCGGCCCCCGGGAGCGCGTCTCAGTCCACCGGCTCCCGGGCCAGCTCGTGCGCCGTGCGATGATGGCGCTCCAGCGCGGCGGCCGCACCCGGCGTCGCGGCCAGGCCCTCGAACTCCTCTGCGAGCAGTTCCAGCTCCTGCACGCTCAACAGCTTCTCAGTCAGTCCGAACAGGACGGTGTCCTCCTTGCCGATGTGCAGCGGCAGCAGGTACGCGTAGAGCCGGAGGTTCTCGACGATCACGGCCCGGGCCGTAGCGGCACGCTCCTCGTCCTCGCCCCCCGCGTCGGGGAGAGCCTCCGCCACCTTGCGGATGCAGTCGCGGGCCGCCTCGTGCTCGCTCAGAAGGATGCTGACGGTCGCGCCGGCGGCCGTGCTCCGCTCCTCCAGCAGCGGGAAGAGCAGGCTCTCCTCCTTGACGTGATGGTCGCCGTCGGTGAAATCGCGCGTGAACTCGACCATCCGGGAGACCCGGGCGATGTCCACCGTACCGGTCCGCTCCATACGGGCGGCCTCCGCCTCCATTGCGCCGACGACCAGAAGGACGTACTCATGGTCCTCGGCGAGCTGACGGGTCGGGCTCTTGGGCATGACGGACTCCTTCGGGCGGCGTGGTGCTGGATGGTGTCTACCGGCTTCCCGAAAGCACGCGGGAGCTAACTGCCGGTCGACCGGCCGGCACGCGCCGGCGCTCCGGGTGGCGCACACCGTGCGCGACGCGCATACTCGCGAGGAACCCCGGAGGAGGCTCCCGGAGTGAAGTCCACCCCACAGTCGTATCCGCCCGGTTCGCGGCCCGGGACCGTCTTCGTCCCGCAGGGCGTACTGCTGCGAGGGCCGGCGTTCATCCTCGACACGCTGGCGTGCAGCTTGATCGCCGCGCTCATCCTCGGTGGTCATGCCTCGCTCGTCAAGGTCGTCCTGGTCACTCTGGCGGTCGAGTTCGCGTACTTCTCCGCCTGGGAGGGCGCACTCGCCACCACGCCCGGAAAGCGCGTGTTCGGCCTGCGCGTGGTGCGGGCCGGCGACGGTCGTCCGTGCGGGCCGCCGGCAGCCCTCGTGCGCACGCTGTTGCGCATCGTGGACAACATCCTGTTCTCGCTGCCGGGCCTGGTCGCCATCGTCTCGTCGCCGCGGCGGCAGCGGATCGGCGACCGCGTCGCGGGGACCCTGGTCGTCAGTGAGGTCCCCGAGCAGTTGCTCCAGATGCTCGGCGGCATCTCCGCCCTGCGCCCGGAAGGCGCCCCGGAGGACGACCCCGGCGACGACGCCGACGGCGGCCAGACGGACAGGCCGGGCGATCACGCGGGCGACGGCCTGATGCCCGATCAGGTGATGAGGGATCTGGCCGAGCTTGCACGGCGGCAGGGCGCGCAGGTGCGCGTCCTTCCCGGCAGAGACGGTGAGACGGTCGACGCCGCCGGTCAGGGTCCTGGCCCCCCGGCCCTCGAAGAGGAGGTCCTGTCCTGCCCCTTCTGTGAGACGCCGATGGATCCCGACGAGATCGTCTGCCGGCACTGTCGCCACTACGTCAACCAGGTGTCGGCGCACGGCGAGACCGACGACCTCGCACCTGTCCCACTGCTCTACTCGGAGGACCGCAACCACCGCTTCGACGCTCTCTGGCGTCTCGTCTTCGCCGCCGACGGAGCATCCCTGGAGGCCGTGCGCGCGGCGGTACCGTCCTGGCCGCAGGACGACCGGCTTCTCGCCGTGCGCATGTTCTCCGAGGTGGCGGACCCCCGGCCGGTCGCCTTCCTGGACTTCATGGCGCACGACCCCGACGCCGCCGTCAAGGGACTGGCGGGCGAGATACGGCGCCGTCTCGTCCCCTGAGCCGTGGACGGGGCCGACGGCCTCACGCCCCGTGGCCGCCGGTCAGTGGAGGCGGTCGCTGAGTTCGATCGCCCACCGACGGATGGCCTCCCAGTCACGCTCGTCGTGCGCCGGCTCTCCATGGAGCGGGCTGGCCGGCAACGCGGCGAGCAGTCTATCCCTCAGGCCGAGCCGCGCGGGGTCGTAGGCGCCGACGAACACGCCCGTGGCGACCGGCGTCGGCGCCGGGGTCTTGGCCAGCGCGGTGAACAGCTGCTCTCGTGACGCGTCCAGCCCGTCCTTGGCCTTGATCGGTCCGAGCGCGAAGACGGCCAGCGTCCTCTCCGCCAGCGCTTCCCGGTTTCTCTCGAGCAACGCGCGCACGTCCCTGTGCACCATGCCCATATACAGCGGCGTGCCCAGCACGACGCCGTCATAGCCGTCCAGCGAGCGCACCTCGCGCGCCGGCTTCGCCTCGGCCGAGACGCCGCGCTCCTGCAGCGTGGCCGCGACCGACTCCGCGACCTCCCTCGTCGTGCCGTACCGGCTTCCGTATGCGACCAGGACCTGTGTCATCGTCCTCACCTCGTCACGTCTCCATCGCTCTCTTCGTGCTCTGCCCGTCGGGGTCGGGGAACGCGACGGCCCCGTCGCGGACCCCGTCCCGCCTGTGCGGGGGGATCCGGCGCGGCGACCCGGACGGCGGCTCCTTCCGCCGGCGCCGCTGGACGTCCCGACGGGGGACGGGCCATCGGCCCTCCCGCCACCAGCCGGCGCACCGCTTCCACACAGGCTTCCTCGGGACGGCTCTGCGGGTCGTCGTGCATCTGCCGGATGGCCTCCATGCCCACCGCCTGCACGAACCGGCTCGTCATGTCGACGTCGGCCACGTGGAACTCACCGGCCGCGACCCCCTGCTCCAGCAGGTCGCGCACCAACGACCCGTGAACCCGGTCGTTGACCTGCGCCTGCACCTCCGGGTCGGCGAGCTCCAGTCCGGGGTTCTGCGCAAAACCCGCGCGTGCGTCGGCGAGAGCCATCCGCGTCACCTGCAGCACGCGTCCCAGCGCCGTGGCCTCAGTGAGTCGCACCTCCACCCGTCGCCGCTGCTCGAGTGCCGCCAGCGTGAGCGCATACTCGAGCATCGCGTCCTTGCCCGCGAAGTGCTCGTAGATGGTCTTCTTCGAGATCCGCAGTGCACGCGCGACATCCTCGACCGAGGTGCGCCTGAAGCCGTACCGCAACGCCCGGCGCAGGAAAGCGGCAGCGATCTCGTCCCTGTTCGCCGGCATCGGACCTCCCGGCATGTGTACTGAGAAACGAATATGGTTTCCTGGTACACCCTACTCCGATGACGGCGCCTTGTCAACGGGCAGCGGTACACTGGGGACGTATCCCACCCGCGAGTGAGGGAGAAGCGATCATGTCGGACGCGAAGGGCAACGGCGCGACCGCCGGAGCCGGGGCCGTGTACGGGCTCGGGTTCATCGGCGCGCTCGTCTACTACATCAGCACCGCGCATGGCTTCTGGGACGCGGTGTGGGGCATCGTCCAGGCGATCGTGTGGCCGGCCTTCTTCGTCTACGGAGTGATGGACAAGCTGAACGTGCCCTGACGCCGGCGAGCGACGGCGTCTCAACGAGCGCGCGTCGCCGGTCCTCCAGCCGGTCGTTGCGCCGACCGCCTACTTCATCAGGACCAGGCTCACGGCCATCACCAGCATCCCGGCCACGAGGCCGTAGAGGCTGTCGTGGCCCTTCCCGTAGGCACGACTCGCCGGCAACAGTTCGTCGAGGCTGATGTAGACCATGACGCCGGCCACCCCGGCGAAGAGGACGCCCATGAGCGATTGCGGTACCTCCCCTCCGGCGCCGCCGAGCAGGAGGACGATCACCACGTAGGCGACGATCGCGCCGACGGGCTCCGCGAGGCCGCTGAGCAGGGAGTAGACGAACGCCCGGGCCCGCCTGCCCGTGGCGTAGTAGATGGGCACCGACACGCTGATGCCCTCCGGGATGTTGTGCAGCGCGACGGCGACGGCGACGGCGACGCCCAGGCCCGGGTCGTGGAGGGCGGCCAGGAAGGTCACGAGCCCCTCGGGGAAGTTGTGGATCCCGATCGCCAGCGCGGTGAACAGGCCCATACGCATGAGTCCGCGGTGGTGCGCCGTGTGATCGTGCGACCCCAGGCAATCGTACGTCACGCCCGGCCTCAGGCACTCCTTCGGCGCCTCCGCCGACCCGTCGTGCAGCGGGGCGATCTCGGCCTCCGCATGCACCTCGTGCGGGTTCTCCGCCGCCGGGATGAGCGTGTCGATGACGAAGATGAGCGCCATCCCGACGAAGAAGGCGAGGGTGTTCACCGCGTATCCGGCGACCTCGCCGTGCTCCTGCATGAGGGCGGCGGCCCCTTTGGTGAAGACCTCCACGAAGGAGACGTACAGCATGACGCCGGCCGAGAAGCCCGTCGCGACCGAGAGGAAGCGGTAATTGGTCCGCTTGGCGAAGAAGGCGATGGCACTGCCGACGCCCGTCGCCATTCCGGCGAACGTGGTCAGCGCCAGTGCCGTCCAGACGTTGTCCACCCACGACTCCTTCGAGGCCGTCTGCCGTGCGTCAGCATACCGTCGCCGACGCGCGCACGCTCACAGGAGGCGGCGGCGTCCCGTCCTCATCGCGCCCCCCGGCGGAAGCACGCCTGAGGTCGACGCCGGGTGGACTGCGGAGCAGACGGGGGCGCGACGAGGAAGGTCGCCTCAGCGCCCGTAGCCGTCGGCGTACCGGGCGCAGAGGTCGACGTAGATCTGCTTGAAGCGCCGCCACTCCGCCCGGTACGGCTCGTCGACCACCCGGTCGAGGAGGCGCGCCGGCACGCCGGCGGCGATCCTTCCCGCCGGCACCACGGCGCGCTGCCGGACCACCGCGCCCTCGGCGACGACCGCCCACTCGCCCACCTGCGCCCAGTCGCTGACCACCGCGTTCATGCCGACGACGGAGTAGTCACCGAGCGACGCGACGTTGTGGACGACGCACCCATGGCCCAGCGTGACCCAGCGGCCGATGGTGCAGGTCTCCCCGGGACGCGCGTGCACCACGGCGTTGTCCTCCACGGCGCAGCAGTCGCCGAGGACGATGGAGCCGTAGTCTCCGCGCAGACGGGCGCCCGGCCCGATCCAGCAGCGGGTCCCGAGGACGACCTGACCGAGGATCTCGGCCGACGGGTGCACCCAGCAGCCGTCACCGATGTGCGGGGTCCTGCCCTCGAAGCTCGCGACGGTCACGCGGGTCCCGCGCGGGTCAGCTGACGCCCTCGGCCAGCTCCGCCTGCTGGGCGAGGCTGCCGAGAAGGACGGCGCGCATCGTGTCGAGCGCCGAGATCACGCGTTCGTCGGCCAGCGAGTAACGGATGCTGACGCCGTCGCGCTCGTTGTTCACCAGCCGTTGCTCACGCAGCATCTTGAGGTGCCGCGACACGGTCGGCTGCGGCACCTTGAGCGCCTCGGTGAGTTCGCTGACCGTCTTGGGACCCTCGTGCAGCTCGTACAGGATCAGGATGCGCTTGGGGTCGGCCAGCGCCTGACAGATGCTCGCGTGCATCTGGTTCACTTCGCGTTCGAGACGTTCTTCCAACTCACGCTCCCAGGCCCGCAGCGGACCGGCCTCCGTTCGGATGCCCCTGATTCTCGGGCTTCGAGCGGCGCCGCGTCAATCGGCGGGCGCCGCCGGGGCGCGGCTCGGCCCTCCCTCCCGCAATCAGGACCGTTTCGGTTGCGGTTGACTCGCCCATCCGCATAGCCGTATATAAGCAAGCATGGTGACCGCCGACCGCGACGAGCGCTCTCCGCAGGGCTTCAGGAGCGGGGGCCCTGCGGCCGCGGGCGGCGCCGGGACCCGCGTCGACCCGGTCCTGATCCACACGGGCTGACGGGAGGAGCAACCACGTAGAGGACGCACGGAGACTTGGTTCTCCGCTTGCGAAAGTAGACACAAGCACAAGGTCCGTCGAGAACCGCCTGAAGGAGAACGTCCATGTCAGCAGACCTCAGCACCATCCAGGCCGAGAAGGTCGTCGATGCCCGCGGCACCAGCTGCCCCGGTCCGATCCTCGCCGCCAAGAAGGGCATCCCGAGCGTCTCCGTCGGCGGCATCATGGAGGTCCAGGCCACCGACAGCGGCACCACCAAGGACCTCCCCGCCTGGGCCAAGAAGATGGGCCACGAGTACCTCGGCGTGGTCGAGGAGCCCGGCTACATGCGGCTCTTCGTCAAGAAGATGAAGTGACCATGGCCGAGGACGCCACCCGCGAGGACCAGGCGTTCCATCCCCGCATCCTGGTCTTCAGCACCAACAACATCTCCGACCCCGGCATCGACCTGGCGGGCAGCTCGCACATGCACTACTCGCCCAACGTCATGGTCATCAGCCTCCCCTGCACGAGCGGCATCAAGCCGAGCTGGGTCCTGTACGCGATGCAGCGGGGCTTCGACGGCGTGTTCATCGCCGCCGACGGCGAGGAGTGCGCGTACCTGCCCGACTGCGCCGAGCGCACCGCCGGCATCATGACCAGCGCTCAGGCGCTGCTCGAGGAGCACGGCCTGGAGCCGCAGCGCGTGCGCATGGCCGCCGTCTGCTCCGTCTGCGCCGAGCCCTTCACCAACTACATGCACGAGTACTCGAAGTCCCTGGCCGGCCTGGGACCGTCGCGAAAGGCGACCGCATGAAGGGCGCCACGAAATACGACGCCCTGGTGGTCGGCAGCGGCATCGGCGGGATGGAGTCAGCCCTCAAGCTCGGCGACATGGGCTACAAGGTCCTGGTCGTGGAGAAGGACGCCAGCGTCGGCGGCAAGATGATCCTGCTCAGCAAGGTCTTCCCCACGCTGGACTGCGCCAGCTGCATCTCCACCCCCAAGATGGCGGCCACCATCCATCACCCCAACATCGACGTGCTCACGTACGCCGAGGTGGACGGCATCCGCGCCAACGGCGACGGCACCTACCGCGCCAGGATCACGCAGAGGCCCAAGTTCATCGACGAGGCCGCCTGCACAGGCTGTCGCCAATGCGAGATGGCCTGCAACGTCGCCGTGCCGGACGAGTTCAACGCCGACCTGGTGTCGCGGCGCGCCGCCTACATCGCGTTCCCGCAGGCGGTGCCGAAGAAGGCCGTGATCGACCGCGCCGGCATCTCGCCGTGTACCGGCGAGTGCCCGGCGGGCATCAAGGCGCACGGTTACGTCGCGCGCGTGCGCAGCGGTGAGTACGAGCAGGCGTTCGACCTCGTCCTCGAGGCTACGCCCCTGGTCGGCTCGCTCGGGCGCGCGTGCTACGCCCCCTGCGAGAGCGAGTGCACGCGCGGCGAGCTCGAGGGCCCGCTCCCGATCCGCCGCCTCAAGCGCTTCATCGCCGATGCGCACTACGGCAGGGGACGGGACGGCGACCCCGAGGCCGTGGCCATCGAGCAGAACGGCAAGAAGGTCGCCGTCGTGGGCTCCGGCCCGGCCGGCCTTACCGCCGCCCTGCAGCTCGCGCGCAAGGGTTACGGCGTCACCATCCTCGAGGCGGCCGAGCAAGCCGGCGGCATGCTGCGTCTGGGCATCCCCGCCTATCGCCTGCCCAACGAGGTCGTCGACCACGACATCAGCAACGTCACCGCCCTGGGCGTCGAGATCAGGACCGGCGTCCGGGTCGACGACCCGGCCGGGCTCAAGGACGACGGCTTCGACGCCGTGCTGGTCGCGACCGGCACGCACAAGGCCGTCCGGCTGCGCGTGCCGGGCGAGGAGCTCGCCGGCGTGCGCAGCGCGCTCACGTTCCTGGCCGACGTCAAGCTCGGCAAGGACGCCGGCCTCTCCGGCAAGAAGGTGCTCGTGGTGGGCGGCGGCAACGTCGCCATCGACGCCGCCCGCTCCGCCCGCCGTCTCGGCGCCGCCTCGGTGGACCAGGTCAGCCTGGAGTGCTGCGAGGAGATGCCGGCCCACGACTTCGAGGTCGAGGAGGCCCGCGCCGAGGGCATCACCCTGCACGACGGCTGGGGCATCGACCATTTCGAGGGCGACGGCCGCCTCCAGGCTGCCGAGATCAAGGTCTGCACCTGCGTGTTCGATCCTGACGGCCGCTTCCACCCCGAGTACGACGAGACGCGGCGCGACAGCATCGACTGCGACGTCGTCATCGTCGCCGCCGGCATGAGGGCCGACACGGAGACGTTCGGCCTCGAGACCAACGGCGACCACACGCTCGTGGCCGACCCCGGCACGCTGCAGACGGCCGTGCCGCACATCTTCGCCGCCGGCGACGTCGTCACCGGCCCCTCCATGATCACTACGGCCGTCGGCCAGGGTCGCCGGGCCGCCTTCATGATCGACCGCTACCTCCAGGGCCAGGAGCTCGACGCTGAGCTGTTCGACGAGCCCCTGCCGGTGGTGGACAAGGACGCCGTGCTCGCGCGCCAGCAGGTCTACGACCGGCGCGAGCCGTTCGAGTCCAACGCCGTCATGAGGGCCGCTCCGACGGACTTCGAGGAGACCGAAGGCCCGATGACCGAAGACGAGGCGTTCCTTGGCGCCGCGCGCTGCCTCGACTGCGGCGTGTGCTCCGAGTGCCACGCCTGCGTGGACGTCTGCCCGGCCGACGCCATCAAGCTCGATGACCGGCCCGTGGCGATCGAGGCCGAGGTCGGCACCGTGGTCCTCGCCACCGGCTTCGACCTCTTCCCGGCGGACGCCAAGCCCCAATACGGCTACGGCCGCTTCAAGAACGTGATCACCGGCATGCAGATGGACCGCCTGCTCGCGCCGACGCGCCCGTACAACGCCGTCCTGCGCCCCAGTGACGGCAAGGTGCCGGACAACATCGCCTACATCATGTGCACGGGGTCGCGGGACGAGACCGTGGACAACCCGCTGTGCTCCAAGATCTGCTGCATGTACTCGGTCAAGCAGAACCAGCTCATCATGGGCGCCCTTCCGCTCGCCGACGTGACCGTCTACTACATCGACGTGCGCTCGGTCGGCAAGGGGTACGACGAGTTCTACCAGCAGGCCAGGGACATGGGCTGCAACTTCGTCAAGGGCCGCGTCTCGGGCATCACCGAGACGGAGGAGGGCAACCTCACCCTGCGTTACGAGGACATCGAGAACGGCGGCGCGCTCGCGGAAGCAGAACACGACCTGGTCGTGCTCGCCGTCGGCGTCCAGCCGAGCCGGGGCGTCGCCGAGCTGTTCGCCGGCAACGGCGACGCGCTCGCCCTCGACGATCACTACTACGTCGGCGAAGTCGACGAGGACCTCGACCCCGGCCGCACCAATCTGCCCGGCGTGTTCGTCGCCGGCGCGGCCGCGGGCGCCAAGGACATCCCCGACTCCATCCTCCACGCCGGCGCCGCGGTCGCGCAGGCGGCCGCTCACCTCGAGCGCGCACGAGTGGCGGACGAGGCGAAAGCGAAGGTGCCTTCATGAGCGGCCGTAGGATCGGCGTGTACGTCTGCCAATGCGGCGGCAACATCGGCGACTACGTCGACGTCGACAAGGTCGTCGAGGAGATCAAGGGCGACGACGACGTCGTGATCGCCCGCTCCGCCATGTTCACCTGCTCCGATGCGACCCAGCAGGAGATCGTCCAGGACGCGCAGGAACAGGGACTCGACGCGCTCGTCGTCGCCTCCTGCTCACCCAAGCTGCACACGGTCACCTTCCGTGACGTGGCCAAGCGCGCGGGCATGAACCCGTTCCAGTACACCCAGGTGAACGTGCGCGAGCAGTGCTCGTGGACGCACACCGACGACAAGACCGGCGCGACCGAGAAGGCCACCCGCCTGGTGCGGGCCGGCATCAATCGGACTCGCCTCACCGAGCCACTGGAGCCGATCGTCGTCGAGACGACGCCCAAGAGCCTCGTGGTCGGCGGCGGCATCGCCGGCCTTCGTGCGGCTCTCGGGCTGGCGGAACTCGGCCTCACCGTCTTCCTGGTGGAGAAGGAGGCCCGGCTCGGCGGGCATGTGGCCGGCTACGGACCCATGTTCCCTAACGACCGCAAGGGCTCAGACCTGGTCGCCACGCTCGAGGAGAAGGTCCGCGCCAACCCGGCGATCACGGTGTTCACCAATGCCGAGCTGATGGCCAAGAGCGGCAGCTTCGGCAACAACCAGGCGACCATCGCCATCCATGACGGCGACAAGCTCGAGACCATCCAGGTGGACGTCGGGTCGATCGTCGTGGCCACAGGCTTCGACGACTACGAGCCGGCCGCCGGCGAGTTCGGCTACGGCCTGGACGGCGTGGTGACGCTGCCTGAGTTCAAGAAGATGGTAGACGAGGCTCCCGGCCTGCTCCAGTACAAGGGCAGGCCGGTCAAGACCGTCGCCTACATCTACTGCGTCGGCAGCCGCCAGGACGAGAGCCTCGAAGGCGCGCACACGTACTGCTCGCGCTACTGCTGCACGTCCGCGGTGCACACCGCGCTCGAGGCCCAGAAGCTCGCCGGCGACCTCCGCCAGTACCACCTCTACCGGGACATGCGGACCTACGGCAAGTACGAGCTGCTGTGGAGCGCCTCGCGCGAGAACGGCTCGCTCTACCTGCGCGTGCCCGACGACGAACCGCCGGCGGTGGAGAAGCTCTCCTCCGGCGGCCTCAAGGTCACGACCAGAGACCTGCTCACCGGTGAAGAGGAGATCGCCATCCCGGCAGACCTCGTGGTGCTCGTCACCGGCATGGTGCCGCGCGACAACGCCGAGCTGGTGAGCGTCCTCAAGCTCCCGGTGGGCAACGACGGCTTCTACAACGAGATCCATCCCAAGCTGAGGCCGGTCGAGACCATCGTCGACGGCGTGCTCATCTGCGGCGCCTGCCAGGCGCCCAAGACATCGTCCGAGGCGGTCGCCGCCGGCCTGGCGGCGGTCACGCAGAGCGGCGCCATGCTCAAGCGCGGCTACGCCGAGCTCGACCCCATGGTCGCCACCGTCTACGCCGACCTCTGCACCTGGTGTGGCAAGTGCCGAGCGGCGTGCCCCTACGACGCCATCGAGCAGGTCGAGCTGGACGGCAGGCAGGTGGCCCAGGTCGTCAAGACGGCGTGCAAGGGCTGCGGCGGGTGTGTGCCGGTCTGCCCCGAGGACGCCACGGACCTGCTCGGCTACACCGACGCCCAGATCAAATCGATGATCGACGGCATGATGGAGGTGAGCTGCTCATGACGCAGGCCACCGAGACCAGGCGTCCCGTGATCCGGGACGCCGTCCCCGGCCGGCGCGACGTGCGCGAGGTCGTCCGCGACGAGCAGGTCATGCGCCGGCGCATCCTCGAGGTGCTCGCCGGCGGGCCGATGACTGTGCCCGAGATCGCGGCCGCCGTCGAGCGCCCGACCCACGAGGTGATGTTCTGGGTCATGGGCCTGCGCAAGTACGGCTGGGTCGCGGAGATCAAGGAAGTCGACGACGACGGTTACTACCGGTACCAGGTGGTGGAGAGGGAGGGCTCATGACGGCTCTCGTGAACCCCGGGCTGGCCGACGAGCTCGCGCGCTCCGACGGGTTCGACGCCGACGCCTGCATGAACTGCGGGGTGTGCTCCGCCATCTGCCCCATGGGCGTCGACGTGGAGGTGCGCAGGCTCTTCCGCTACGTGCTGCTCGGCATGGAAGACAAGGTCAGGGCGGAGACGGAGCGCGTCTTCTCCTGCCTGCTCTGCAGGATGTGCGAGGAGAACTGCCCGGCCGGCGTGCACATCGCCGAGAACGTACGCACGCTGCGGCACCACATCGTGCGCACCGGATTCGGCCTCGGGGAGGGATGACGATGCCTCTCGCGACCGCAGACGTGATCGGCATCCTGGGCGACAATCTGCGCCTGCGGAAGTCGGTCCTCCCGCTGTCCTCCAAGGTGACGACCAGATGGACCGAGGGGCTCGGACTCCCGCGCGGCGGCGAGACCGTCCTCTACACCGGGATGATGTACCAGCTCATCCCGTACATCGAGGGCCTGGTGCGGGCCGTGGACAGACTGGGCGACTCGTGGATGGGCAGCTACACGAAGCTCGGTCGCAGGGTCAACCGCCTGGTCAACATCTCGGCGTTCATGGCACGGCCCTCGGCCGCGGAGCGTGCCGTCTACGACCGGGTGCCGATCGACGTCGTGCACCTGCTGCGCAGGGCCGGCGTCCGCTTCGGCGCCCTCTACGAGGACGACCTCTACTCGGGCGCCCTGGCCTACGACCTGGGCCTGGATGAGATCGTGGCCGAGCACGCCGCGAAGGTGCTGGCGGCGTTCAGAAAGCACGGCGTCAAGCAGGTGATCACCATCGACCCCCATACGACGACCATGCTGCGCAGCGTCTACCCCAGGATCCTCGAGGGGTACGACATCGGGGTCTCGAGCTACCTCGAGGTCCTCACTGAGAAGGGCGTCGCCGGCAACGGTCATCGCGTGCGGCCGATCGACGGCGAGGTCGTGGTGCACGACTCGTGCGTCTTCGCCCGCTACGAAGGCGTCGTCGACGAGCCCAGGACCCTGCTGGCGGCCGCCGGGCTCACGCTGAGGGACCCGGAGAACGCCGGCCGCCAGACGTGGTGCTGCGGCGGCCCCGTCGAGTCGCTCTACCCGGCCAAGGCGGCAGCCAACGCCGAGAAGCGCGTCGCGCAGCTGCGCGCGGCCGGCGACGAGGCGGTCACGATGTGTCCGATGTGCTTCGTCAACCTGAGCAGCGCGGCAGGGTCGACGATGCGCTTCAGAGACATCTCCGAGTACCTGCGCGAGGCGTTCGCGTCCTGACGGGCGGCCTCGGACGGCATGATCTGACGGCACGGGAGGAGTTGGAGTGGACACCACCAAGAAGACCATCATCCTGTTCAGCGGCGACTTCGACCGCGTCATGGCGGCGCTGATCATCGCCAACGGCGCCGCGGCCATGGGCGACGACGTCACGATCTTCTGCACGTTCTGGGGCCTCAACATCCTGCGCAAGCCCGAGAAGGTCCAGTCGAACGGGAAGAGCACGCTCCAGAAGATGTTCGGCGGCATGATGCCGAAGGGCACCCGGAAGCTGGGCCTGTCGAAGATGAACATGGCCGGCATCGGCGCCCCGATGATGCGCAAGGCCTGCAAGGCCGCCGGCGGCATGTCGCTGGAGGAGCTCTTCGCCTCGGCCCGCGAGAACGACGTCAAGTTCGTCGCCTGTACGCTCAGCATGGACATCCTCGGCTTCACCAAGGAGGAGATGATCGACGGCCTCGACTACGCCGGAGTCGCCGCCTACCTCGGCGAGGCGGACGAGGCCAACGTCAACCTGTTCATCTGAGCGGCTCCGGAGGTCCGGCGGGAGCCGGAAGCCGGCCGAATAGCGAGTGAGGGCTCGCGACCACGTCAGACGTGCGGTCGCGGGCCCTCCGCCTCAGCGGAACTCGGACTCCGTCACGACCTCGCGCTTGATGAGCCCGACAAGACGCTGCAGGGCCTCGAAGACGTTCTCGCGGATGTCGCCGGCCACCACGACCTTCATGATGTCGTCGCCCACCTTCAGGTCGCCCTCGTTGACCCACCCGTCCACGGCCACGACCCCGGGCCACGTGAGGGCCTCGGCCAACGCGCCGGCGAACCGCCGCCGGTCGACCGTCAGGCGCATGCCGTGCACCGGCTCGCCGGCCCGCGACGAGCCCCGGACGACCCCCTGATGGGCGAGGATCATGCCGATGCGATCGGCCCCCGGCCCCGCCTTGATCCGTGCGATGCAGGCGTCGACGTCGAATCCGCTCATGGCCGCTCCGTGCGCTCGTCGTTCTGAGCGCATAGTATGCCTGATGGCGAGGAGATGATGCAGGAGGCGGTATGGACACACTGACGCTGACGCCGGTCGGCGTCATCCACAGCGAGCACAATGAGCCCGGACGCACGCCCATCCAGCCGGTGTGCGCCCACGGCAGTCGCGGCGTCGTCGAGGTCTTCCCCGAGTACGAGGAGGCGCTCGACGACATCGAGGGCTTCTCTCACCTGCACCTCATCTACTGGCTGCACCGCGCGAGCGAGGCGACCAACGCCCGCTCCGGCGTGCGCCCCCTCAAGGTAGTCCCTTTTCTCGACGACGTCCCGCGCGGCGTCTTCGCGACACGCTCGCCGGTCCGCCCCAACCCGCTGGGCCTGAGCGTGGTGCGGCTCGTGGAGCGTCGCGGGCGGCGACTCATCCTCGACGACGTCGACGTGCTCGACGGCACTCCGCTCCTCGACATCAAACCCTACGTCGAGGGCTTCGACCTGCGCGTGGGCACGCGCGGCGGTTGGACCGAACAGGTGAGCCGCGACGAGTTCGTGCGCCGCGGCGAGCGTCGTCCCGGCGGCTGAGCGCCGGCCCGGCGCTCAGCCGCCGGGAGTGCCCTCCTCATCCGCCGGCTCCGTGGAGTCCTGCTGCGGGAACAGCCGGTCATGGTAGTACCCGTCGGCCAGGTACACCGCCGCGAGCGGGTTGTGCCCCAGCACCCTGTCCTTGGCGGCCAGCACCGTGACCGGCGCCGCCGAGTGCCTGAAGAACAGGCTGTCGTGACCCACGCAGAGGCCCAGCACCACGTTGAGCTGCGTGCCGGCCCGAGCCAGAACCTGGGCCTGTCCGATCGGGTTGCACATACTCTCGAACTCGCCCGGCGAGAGCTTGTCCCGCTCTCCAAGACCCACCATCTCCTTCGGCAACGCACCGGCCTTGCAGGCCACCGTCTCGACCCGCAGCCCGTTGGCCTCGAACACGCGTCTGACGACGTCAGCCTCCCGCTGAAGGCCGACGCAGTGGGCGATCCCGAGATGCGAGAACCCGCAGCGGCGGGCGAAGTCCATGATCTCCTCGATCCTGGTGAGACGACAGTAGCCACCGGCCTCGACGCGCGCCGCCTGGCGTGCGAGCTCACCCTCAACCGGCCGGGCGTATACCGTGGCCAGCGCCTCCCGGTCGAGGTCGTGCGTGGGGCAGTTCTTGGGGAAGGGACCGCTCTCGCTCTCACAGCAGGCGGTGGTCCCGCACCGGGCACACGTGTACATGACAGCTCCTTCATCTCGGACCGGGGCCACCCGACATCCCGGCCGGCCACCGGAAGCGCCGGGTCTGACCGCATCCTACGCCGCAGCGCACGACGTGGTCGCCCCGCTTGCATTCCGTACAGCTGGGTATATTATGAGCGTATGCTCATTACCACCAGCGCGCGGCGTCTTCCGCCGCGGAGCGAGAGGAGGCATCATGCCAGGTTTTGACGGTACAGGCCCGATGGGCCAGGGCCCCATGACCGGCGGCCGCCGCGGCCCCTGTGTGAGCGGGGCAGGCGCACAGCCGCTGACGCCCGGATACCGGCGCGGCGGCTTCGGCTACGGACGCGGGCTGGGCTACGGCCGCGGCGCCGGGTTCGGCCGCGGTGGCCGGGGTTTTGGGAACCAATACTACGCCACCGGACTGACCGGATGGCAGCGCGCCCAGATGGACGCGACCGGCGAGGCCGGTGCGCCACAGGTCGACCGGCTCGACCGACTCGAGACGCGCCTCGGCGAGGTGCTGGCCAGACTGGACCGCATCGAGGGGGCCGAGTGACCATGAGCCCGGGAGGGCGCGGCAAGGGGACCCCCGGCGGCAGACGCCGTCGGGGGAGCCCGCCGGCGATCGGCCGGGACGCCCGCGGCGTGAGGCGCCGGCGGCGCGATGGAAGCGGCCGCAGATCGACTTTCACCACGGGGGCCACCCCGACTGGAGGGGACGCGCTCTTCAGTCATCCGGCGACCCCGGCAGGCTCAGCCGTGACCCCCGCGCGCGGGGCGGGAGATCAGACAAGCCGGACGGTCCGGCTCGAGGATCCCGACGCCTGCAGCGGCTGCGGGACCTGCGTCGACGTGTGCCCCCGCGGGGCGATCGGACTCAATGACGTCGCCGTGATCGACGCCGACCTCTGCGACGGCTGCGCACGGTGTGTCGACGCGTGCCCGCAGGGCGCGCTCACCCTGGAGGCGGCGTGATGTTGCGCATCGCCGTCGCGAGCGGCAAGGGAGGCACCGGCAAGACCACGCTCGCCGTCAATCTGGCTGCGTTGCTCGCCGACCAGGGCCATGGAGTCCGGCTCCTGGACGCCGACGTCGAGGAGCCGGACTGCCACCTCTTCCTTCATCCGCATGACGAGAGCAGTGCCCCGGTGGACGTCCTGATCCCCGTGGTGGACGACGCGCGCTGCACCGCGTGTCGTGTGTGTGCCGACGTGTGCGCCTTCAACGCGATCACGGTCATCGGGTCGTCCGTCCTCGTGTTCCCCGAGCTCTGCCACTCCTGTGGCGCGTGTCCTCTGCTCTGTCCGGAGTCCGCCCTCCACGAGGAGTCGAGGACCACCGGCCAGGTCCGGCGCGGCACAGTGGATCGGCCTGGTGCATCCTTCGAACTCGTCACCGGCGTCCTGACGGTGGGCGAGGCGAAGCCGGTCCCCGTGACCAAGGCGGTCAGGGCGGCCGGCGAGAGAGAGGGCGCCGACGTGGTACTCGTCGACGCACCTCCCGGGACCTCCTGCCCTGTGATCGAGTCGGTGCGTGGGGCCGACCTGGTGGTGTTGGTCACGGAGCCGACGCCCTTCGGCCTCAACGACCTGCGACTGGCCGTGGAGATGGTGCGCGCTCTGGGGCTGCGGGCCGTCGTCGCCATCAACCGCGCCGGCGTCGGTGACGACCGGACGCTGCGCTACTGCGAGGAGGAGGGCCTCGAGGTCGTACTCGAGCTGCCCGACGACCGCCGCATCGCCGAGGCCTATTCCCGTGGCGAGCTGCTGGTGGACGCCCTCCCGGAGCTGCGTCAGTTGTTCGAGTCCATGTGGCGCCGCATCGTGAACGCAGTGACCGCCCAGGAGGTGAGGCCGTGATGGAGCCACGCGAGCTGGTCGTGATCAGCGGCAAGGGCGGCACAGGCAAGACGAGCGTCGTGGCGGCTTTCGCCGCGCTCGCCGGGGGAGCCGTGCTCGCCGACTGCGACGTGGATGCGGCCGACCTGCACCTCGTGCTTCGGCCCGAACTGGGCGAGCCGCATGATTTCAGCAGCCGCTCCTGCGCGGTCATCGAGCCGGATCCCTGTACGGGGTGCGGCCGCTGTGCAGAGGTCTGCCGCTTCGACGCGGTCTCCCGCTCTCCCGACGACGAGTACTCGATCGACACCATCGCCTGTGAAGGCTGCGCGTTGTGCATGCGGGTATGCCCCGCCGACGCGATACGCATGGAGAGCGTGGTCAACGGTGTCTGGATGGTCTCCACGACACGCTTCGGCCCGCTCGTCCACGCCCGTCTCGGTGTGGCGGAGGACAACTCGGGCAAGCTGGTCACCCATGTGCGCAAAGAGGCCCGTGCGACGGCGCTGAGGGAGGGACTCCCGCTCATCCTCGCCGACGGCGCCCCGGGTATCGGGTGCCCGGTCATCGCGTCGCTCACCGGCGCGCATTTCGTGCTCGCGGTCACCGAGCCCACGGTCTCGGGACGGCACGACCTCGAGAGGGTGCTGCAGGTCGTGCGCGGCTTCCGCCTGCCGTTCGCGGTGCTGGTGAACAAAGCGGATCTCAACCCGGAGCTCACCGAGGCGGTCACGGCGGACGTGCTGGCCCAGGGAGCGCTCTTCGCGCGGACCGTCGACTACGACCCCGCCGTGACCGCGGCACAGGTGGCCGGCGTGGACGTCGTCACCTACGGCGGCCGCGCCGCAGCCGCGATCGAAGAGGCGTGGAACGAGACTGCCCGCGCCCTGGCGGTCACGGAGGAGGGCGACGTCAGCCATGCCTGAGCCGAGAGAGCCGCAGACGGACGTCGTCGATCCCGGCTCCGGCCGGGCGCCGGACGCCTCCGATGCCGGTGGGGGGCGCGATCGCCCACACAGCGGTCACGACGCAGCCCCCTTGGTGTACGGACCAGTCCCGTCTCGGCGACTGGGCCGCTCCCTGGGGGTGGACCTCGTACCGTTCAAGACCTGCACGCACGACTGCGTCTACTGCCAGCTCGGCCCGACGACCGACAGGACGACGACGCGCCGACCGTGGGTCGAGCCGGCACACGTGCTCCGCGAGATACGCTCCCGTCTCGACACCCGGCCCGATGTGATCACCCTGGCCGGCTCCGGAGAGCCGACGCTCTGCACAGGGCTCGACCTGGTGATCGACGGCATCAAGGCGATGACCACCGTGCCCGTGTTCGTCATCACGAACGGCTCGCTGCTCGGCCGCCCCGACATCCAGCGCGAGCTGGCCCACGCCGACGTGGTGCTCCCCTCGCTCGATGCGGTCGACGACGTCACCTACCGCGCCGTCAACCGTCCGCACGAGGACCTGGACTTCGCCGCCTTCGTCGACGGCATCGCCGACTTCCGCTCCTCGTACGGAGGTCAGATCTGGCTCGAAGTCATGCTGCTCGACGGAGTCACGGGGACCGTGTCCATGGTGGAGAGACTGGCGCGGCACGCCGCCCGGCTCGCGCCGGACAGGATCCAGTTGAACACGGTGGTCCGCCCGCCGGCCGAACAGACCGCCAGGCCAGTCTCGCCGGGGCGGCTCGCCGATCTCGCCGCTCTCTTCACTCCGCAGGCGGAGGTCATCGCGGGCGCACCGCAGGCCGACCACGACCAGCAGGCGACGGCCGCGGCCGTCCTGGCCCTGATCGCGCGGAGACCGTGCACCGTGACGGACGTGGCGACCGGGATCGGAGCCCATCGGAACGCTGCCCTCAAGACGCTCACCGCGCTCGTGGAGAACGGCGCGGCTCAACGCGTCGACCACGACGGCGACGTGTTCTACGCCGCCGCGGACCCAACACGACCCATCGAGGAGGAGTCATGAAAGTGGCGATCACCACTCAGGACAACGACATCGACGCCCTGGTCGATCCCCGTTTCGGCAGGGCGGCCTGGTTCATCATCGTGGACCCGGAATCAGAGGAGTGGACCGCGGTCGACAACCGGGCGAACGCGGATGCCGGCGGCGGCGCCGGCGTCCAGGCGGGCACCATCGTCGCGGACCAGGGGGTCGGCGCCGTGATCACGGGTAACGTCGGGCCGAACGCGCACCGGACGCTGGCCGCGGCGGGCGTGAGCGTCTATCAGGCCGGTAACGGCGTCACCGCCCGCGAGGCGCTGCGCAGGTACAAGGCACAGGAGCTCCCGGCCGTCACGACGCCGACCGTGGCGGGTCACTGGTCGTGACGAGACGGCCCTCGCACGGGTCCGGTCGTGCACGAGCCGGAGGAAGGGGTGAGACCGTATGGAAGCCCGAGGGATGAGACCGCGCCGCAACCGCCGGCGCGGGTCCGCACTCTGTGACACACCGGGAGCCGGCCGGGCGTCGCGGCCGGGGAGGGGACGCGCCGTCGCTCCGTCGGACGAGACGACTCTCGCGGCACGCACGGCCATGCGGGCCGTGATCGCCGCGGGTGCCTACGTGGCGCAGGACATGCGTGACCGCGAGGGGCTCACACGGCCCATGTTGCGACGCGCCGCCATCCGTATGGCCGTGAGCCGACAGGCCGCACTGCGACGACTCGGCGCCGCCTATCTTCGCGCCGATCCTCCCGCTCCCGGTGAGCTGCCCGTCGGCATGTCGCCGGCGCGACCGCTGCCGTCCGGGGAGCGGGAGGCCGAGCAGGTGATCGACCTCGATCCGTCAACGGTCACGGAAGTCAGGCCGGCAGGGGGCCAGGAGGCGGTTTGATGGCGACCCCCGGCCCGATTATCCTGAGCATATGCTAGGAACCTGTGAGCTGACGCATGCCTAGACCGCCTATCGAGCGCACCGTCTCGGGCGTGCCGCGCGTCACGCTGTTCAAGCCCGCCGGCGTGCCGGTGCGCGATCTCGAGCAGCTTCGCCTCGGCGTCGACGAGCTCGAGGCCCTCAGGCTCGTGGACCTCGAGGGCCTGACGCACGAACAGGCCGCCGAGGTCATGGGCGTCTCGCGTCAGACGGTCGGGCGGGTGCTCGAGCGGGGCCGCACGCGGGTCGCAGAGGCGCTGGTCGGCGGCAAGGCCATCCTCATCGACGGCGGCCAGTACCGGGTGGAGCCGCGGCGCATGCGCTGTCACGCCTGCCAGGCTCGATGGACGACCACCGGCGACGAGACGGCGACGGCCTGTCCCGAGTGCGGCGCCACCGACGTCGGGCTCTGCTGGGGCCCTGGGGACGGCCGCGGCGGGCGCGGCCGAGGTCGGGGCCCTGGCCGAGAGCCCTGTGAGAGCGGCCGCGGCCCGGGACGCGGCGGCGGTCGCGGCCAGGGGCCCGGCGGCAGACACGGGTCCCGCGCGTGACCCTCACCACACGATCATGAACGGAGAGAGAATGAGCGACCACACCAGCAAGATCCGCATCGCCGTCCCTTCGGAGTCGCCCGGCGGCCTCGACGCGCGTCGGTCAGGGCACTTCGGCCGCTGCGAGTGCTTCACCATCGTCGATCTTCAGGACGGTGCGGTCGGCGAGGTGCAGGTGCTCACCAACGCGCCGCACACTGAGGGCGGCTGCATGGCCCCGGTCATGGCTCTGGCGGAGCACATGGTCGACGCCATCGTGGTCGACGGGATCGGCGGCAGACCGCTCCTGGGCTTCAACCAGGTGGGCATCGCGGTCCACTCCGGGGTCGGAGCGGACGTGAGGACGGCGGTCGACGCCTACCTGCAGGGCGACCTGCCGGTCGTGGACCTCGAGGGCGCCTGCCGACACTGAGCCCCCTCGCCACGGCGCCGCACTCGCGCTCTCAGCGCTTCCGGGCGACGACGGCCAGATGATGCCGAAGAAGCGCGCCGGGCGCGTGCGCTTCAACTACGTCGAGGCCCATACGGTCCACGATGCCTCGCACGGCGTCCAGGCCGAGTGCGTGACCGGGTGAAGGGCCGATCGGCCGCTCCTGGTCGCCCCAGTCGACCACCACGAAGAGACCGCCGGGCCGCAACACGCGCAGCACCTCCTCCAGAGCATCGGGCTGGTCATGGAGGTGGTGCAGTACGTCGACCATCAGGACACGGTCGGCCTCCCCGTCGTCGAGCGGCACGATGTTGTCGCTCGTCTCGACCAGGGCGACCCGGTCGGTCAGTCCGGTCGTCAATCTGAGACGGAAGAGCTCGGCCAGCCGCGGCAGCGCCTCCACCGCCACGACCCGGCCGTCCGGCACCGCTGCGGCCACCGCGACGGTGTAGATGCCGGTGCCGGCGCCGTAATCCACGACGGTCTCCGCCCCCTCGAGCCGCAGCAGCGCGACGACGGCGGCCTGCGGAAGCGCCGCGAGCCGCTGCGGATCTTCCAGGCCCTCCGCATGCGCCGGATCGAACGGGACGGTCATCTCAGGCATCGGACGTGGTGATCTGGAACTCGGGCGGCCGCTGCAGATGCTTCTTCACCGCGCACAGGTTCATGGCGTTGACGACCGCGGCTTTGTACTTCTCAGGAAAGCCCCCGGGCAGCTTGAGGTCCAGGTCTATCCTCGTGATCAACCCGATCGTGGGGTCGGTCTGCGACGACATGGTGATGCTGGAGCCCGTCGGATCGATCCCGCGCTGCTGCATGAACCCCAGAGCATAGATGCCGGCGCACGTACCGATGGACGCCATGAAGAGGTCGAACGGCGCGGGCGCTGAGCCGTCACCGCCGCCGTGCACGGGCTGGTCCGTCTCGATGGTGTGGGCGCCGTACTCGGCGTGGACGCGCTTGCCGCCGGGGAAGTAGACCTTCATCTCCATACTTGGGTCCTTTCACGCTTGCCGGAGTCTCCGGCCTTCTCCTCTCTGCCCGTGATTGCCGTGTTGCGAAATTCCGAAACGCGGTGATAATGACGCCATGACCGAGGAGCGACGACGATACTCCATCCATGCGGCTGTGTTCGCCGCGCTCGCCAACCCCACACGCCACGAGCTCATGCATCGTCTCTGTGACGCGCCGAGGACGCCGAGTGAGCTGGCCGACCTCCTGCAGGTCAGCCGCTCCAACGTCTCCCAGCATCTCGCCGTCCTCCAGCGGGAGGGCTTGGCGCGTCGCCGCCGGGTCAACGGGCGGGTGCGATGGGAGGTCGTCAACCCACGGCTGCGGGAGGCGTGCGAGCTGATCGACGAGGTCCTCGGCCCCGAGCTCGCCCTGCAGGCCAGTGCGCTCGCACACACCACACGGGAGGCCCAGGAGGACTGATGGCGCACTTCGACCTGATCTGCAGGGACTGCGGGCACCGGTTCCAGCTCGTGACCGGCGGCGCGCTCCGCATGAAGCAGAAACGCTGCCGCGTCTGCGCCTCGACGAACATCCGCCAGACCCTCGCCAGCTATCTGCAGAACGGGCCGCTCTCCAGTCCTACGTGTGGAGAGGCGCGGCCCACGAGCGGCTTCGGCTGAGGCTGCTGACGTCGCGGCGCGGTCGCGCCGCACCCTACAGCAGTCCAGAGGCCGCACCGAAGGCCGACCCGCGAGGCGACCGACGCTCGGTCACTCGGTCGGGATGCAGAGGGGCGGCTCTCCACGGCGCCGCCGCACGGGTCGTCGCGCGTCGGAGATCGGTCACGGACGAAGCCGGGCCGCGGCGGGCGCCCCCGCCGCGGCCCGGATCGTTCCTCGCGATCCTCGGATCCGCGCTTACTTCACGGTGAGCTTGGCGGAGCCGACCTTGGACTGGGCCTGGCCGGCACTGTCGGTCGCGTACACGTAGTATGTGTACACGCCCTTGGCCAGTGTACAGCGGAACTGCGCCGTCTGGTCCACTCCCACGCGCCGCGAGCCGGCCTTGATCGTCCTGACGACCTTGCCCTTCTTGTTCTGGACCTTGATGACGACCTGCGCCACGTCCTCCGGGCCGGCGTCGTCGACCTTGAACTTCAGCGTCGCGGTGCGGCCGCGGCGCACGGAGACGGCCTTCGCCGACGTCGTCGGCGGGGTGTCCTCACGGACCTCGAAGGTGAGCTGGTGCCGCTCCTCGACGTTGCCGTTGATGTCCTGCGCCCAGTAGAGCAGGGTGTGCGTGCCGACGCCGGGGCTCACGCGCACACCCCTGGCGTTCGTCGGCACCTCGAGGTGCGCCGAGAACGGCGCGCCTTCGACCCTGTGCAGCCGGACGACCTTGTTGTCCAGCTCGTGGTAGATGTACCTGATGCCCTCGTCGTCCTCCGCCGTGAGCGTGATCGCAGCGTCGTCCCAATACACCTGTACCGCGTCGGTCGTCGTCGTCGGAGCCTGCGTGTCGCTCGCCAGATCGCCGTAGGCGGCGACCGCGCCGATGGCCATCACGATCACGACGACGGCGACCGCGAGTACCGCGATGTGTGTCTTCCTCACTGTGCCTTCCTCCACGTTCGTCCCGGGATCACGCCCCGGTCCGGGTTGATCCGTCAGCCGTCACCCGCTCATTCCCAATGGCGGTCGGCCACCGTGTTGTCGTGACACGACCAGCACGCCATCTTGGCGGGCGTGTAGGTGACGTGACAGGCGCCGCACGCGCTCACTGCAGGGTCGAGCGGAGCGGGCGCGGGCGACGGAGTGGCCATGACCCAGTAGGCGTTGAGAAGCTCGGTCAGCTTGTAGGTCACGTCGAAGCAGGCCTTCGCGCAGCGGTCTTTCTGCAGCGGCCCGCCGTTCTCCGCCCCTGTGACCATCGTCCACTGGATCAGGGACGAGTGACAGAGAGGGGAGTCCGCGATGGAGGTCGGCGCGTTCTCCACCGGGATGTTCGCACCGGTCGGGCCTTCCCAATCGGTGGTGAGCCCCAGCTTCTTGTTGTAGGACTTCCACGCATCGTTGGTGGGCAGGGCGGTCTGCGAGTAGTACATGAACATGGCGTCGGTGAGCGTGCCCTGGTGGGCGCCGTTGCCCACCGCCATGCCGATCACCGCAGCGGCGGCGTTCAGGGTGCCGCAGATGGTGCCCCAGCCCTTGATGCCCTGGCCCCCGTACTGGAACATCTTGCGCGGCACGGTGCCCCAGGTCCCGGGGTTGGCGGGGCTCAGGGCCTCGACGAAGGGCCACCACACCGACTCGGAGCAGGCGAAGCCCTGATAGCGGTGCATCTCGAAAGCCCGGCGCGCCAGCGCCTCCGGCACCGGCTGCTGCTCGGCCGTCGTGGGATACGGCCACGGAAGCGCGGCGCCCTCTGCCGCAGCGGGCTCCGGATCCTTGAGCAGGGCCACGCCGGAGACCGAGGCGGCTCCGAGGACGAGACCCGCCCCGGCGAGGAACTTGCGCCGAGACATCACGTTGTCGGACATATGGGTCGACTCCTTTCTACGTCCGGTGTCGCGACCCGAATCAGTTCACGGTCGCGAAGGGGAGCGACTGCGCCGGCCTCACAGAGCGAGGACGGGAGGCCCGCCGGCGTGCACACGCGCTCCTCCATGCCCATATTCAGGTATGCGACTATACCGCGCCTGCAGGAGATTGTGAACCGCGGAACAATCATGTCATCGTCGGTCGACATAGTCGGTTTTGAGGCTCCCGGTGCACCGTTTCGCCGAGGACGGGTCGAGCCCATCCGGCGGATGGGGGCGCGGCCGTCGGCGGGGCGTGGGGCCCGCCTCGCGCGTCCGCCCTGATTCGGACCGCGCCTCTGAGGGAATGCCGGGGCCATGGACGACGACCGTGACTTCCGCTTCTCGCCGCGGCCGAACCGGGCCGCGGAGATCAGATGGCGCCCGTGGGGAGAGCAGGCCTTCGAGGAGGCGCGTCGCCTCGGACGGCCGGTCCTGCTCTCCCTCTCCGCCGTCTGGTGCCACTGGTGCCACGTGATGGACGAGACGAGCTACTCCGACCCGCGCGTGATCGCCGCCGTCAACCAGCACTTCCTCCCCATCCGGGTGGACAACGACCGTCATCCCGACGTGAACCGCCGCTACAACATGGGCGGATGGCCCACGACGGCGTTCCTCACCGCCAGCGGAGACGTCCTCACCGGCGCCACATACCTGCCGCCCGAGCAGATGCTCGAGAGTCTCGCGCGCGTCAAAGCTTTCTCCGACGCCAACCGGGCGCAGATCGTCGCACTCCAGAGTGAGCGCGCCGCAGCAGGCGACGGCGCCGCCAGGGCCCGCCTCACGGCGCCGATGCTCGGCCGTGAGACGGGTCTCGAGACCATCGACGGCGAGCACGGCGCAACCGGGGACATCCCCGCCCGGGTGGCGCTGCAGATCGTGCGTGCGTTCGACCCGCTTCACGGCGGCCTGGGGGTCGAGCCCAAGTTCCCGCAGCCGGACGTGATCGGCTTCCTGCTCGCCTACGGGTCGCTGCGTGACGAGGCCGGAACGCCTGAGGGGAGCGGCCAAAGCGGCTCCTCCGTGCCGGCGAGCCGGGCGCTGGAGGTCGTCCGGACCACACTGTCCGGAATGGCGGGCGGAGACCTGTACGACGCCGTCGAGGGGGGCTTCTTCCGTTACGCGACCCGACGGGACTGGACGGTACCGCACTACGAGAAGATGCTCGAAGACAACGCCCGCATGGCCTCGCTGTATCTGGAGGCCGCCGTGCTGGCGTCGGACCACGACCTGGGCGACGCGGAGTCGTACCGTCGCGTCGCGGGCGGCACCATCGACTACGTGCTCGAGAGGCTGCGACAACCGGGCGTGCCCGCCTTCGGCGGAAGTCAGGACGCGGACGAGCATTACTACCTGCTCGACGCGGAAGGTCGTTCAGGACTGCCGGCGCCCTTCGTCGACGCGACGGTCTACGTCGACTGGAACGCGCTGGCGGCGCGGGCGCTCCTGAAAGGAGCGTATGTCCTGGGACGTCCCGAACTGACCGATCACGCCCTCGGCCTGCTCGGCCACCTCCACGCCACGGCACGCCACGGCGAGGTGATGGCGCACTTCGTTCCGCCCGGCGGCGCCCCGGCGAGAGGTGCGCCGCTGCTCGGCGACCAGGCCGCGACGGCGGCGGCCTTCCTGGACGCCTACGAGGCGACGGGCGACCGCGTCTGGCTCCGCCGGGCGCGGACACTCGCCGACTGGGCCTGCGCACATCTCTGCGCGCCGGACGGCCGGCTGGTGGACCGGTTGACGACACCCGGCGACAGCGCCGGGCTGTTGGCTCAGCCGGTGCCGGCGCTCGACGAGAACGCCGCCGCAGCCGAGGTGCTCCTGCGCATCGCGGCCTTCACGGGAGACTCCCGCCCTCGTGAGCAGGCGCTCGGGATCCTCGCTGCCTGGGGGACGCGGTACGAACGTCATGGCGTCGCCGCGGCCTCGTACGCGCAGGCGCTCCTCCGCTACATCGAGCGGCCGGATCAGATCGTCGTGGTCGGCGGCCGCGACGACCCGGAGGCGCGGCGCCTGCACGCCGCCGCGCTCGCGACGCCGCGGCCCCTGCGGACGGTCCAGTGGCTCGACCCGTCCCAGCCTGACGACGCGGCTCATCTCGAACGGACGGCCCTCCCGGCGGGGTCCGGAGTCGCCGCGGCCGGCTACGTCTGTCGTGGCCACAGCTGCTCTCCCTTCCACCCCTGAGTGGGAACCTCGGTCGCGATGCACTACGCTCTCGACGTCAGAGGCCTCGCCTGAGGCCCGGGAGAGCCACGCCTGCTCCAAGGGGGGACGATGATCACGCTGTACCAGACTGAGTGGTGCCCTTACAGCCACCGTGTCCGCCAGGTCCTCACCGAGCTCGGCCTTACGTACACGACGGTGTGCGTCCCCTACGCGGCCGAGGACCGGGTGGACCTCCTCGCGGTCGCCGGCCAGACCGGCGTCCCGGTGCTCACCGACGGCGACGGCGTGTACCGCGACTCCGACGCGATCATCGCGCACCTTCGCGCGACCTATCCGGCGCCCGAGGACGCCGGCGACCACGCCGCCCACGGCGCCTGGCGGACGGCGACCCAGGTGGCCGGAGACGCCCGCAGCGCCCTCGCGCGGCTCAAGACGCGGCTCGACGAGAAGGGCTTCGTCGTGCTCGCCGAGATCGCCGGATCGACGATCAGCCCGCGACTCCCCGACGACCACGTCGTCCTGCAGGTCACCGTCCCCGTCGCGGCAGCCAAGGCCGCCGGCGTGGACCCCCTGGCTCCGGCGGCCCTGATGTTCCCGATGGCGGTCGTCCCGCAGGGGGACGACGTCTGTACGGTCGCCGCCGCCGATCCCGTGGGACAGGTGTGGCTTCACGCTGAGCCGGACCTGATCAAGGTGCAGGGCGCCGTCAAGAAGCGTCTTGAGGAGCTGCTGGCGACGCTTTGAGCTCGCGGCGCGAGCTGCCGACCCCGCCCCCGTCAGTCCCAGCGGTAGAGGCGCAGACTGAGCAGGCCGGCGACCGCTGCCACGACGAGCAGGACGAGCGCGGAGGTCCGATCCCACGTGCCGCCGATCCACGCCCCCTGCAGCAGATCGACGCCGTAGGTGAGCGGCAGGGCCTCGCCGATGCGCGTCATGGTGGGACTCATGATCTCGGTCGGGACTGACGCGCCGCTCAGGAAGAGCATGACGAAGAACAGCATGAGGCCCGCGCCCTGGGCCGCACGCGGGCTGGGCATCACCGCGCCGAGCAGGGTGCCGACGGCGGCGAAAGCGGCGGAGCAGATGAGGAACCCCGCCGCCAACAGGCCGAGCGAATCCGGGAAGTGGACGGGGTAGAAGGCCGCCGCGAACCCCACGACCAGGACGCCGCCGACCACCGCGAGTACGAGCGCCCCGAGGACCTGCGAGCCGAGCACGGCCCAGACGGGGACCAACGAAGCGCGGAAGCGGCGCAGGACGCCGCCGCTCCGATAGTCGGTGAGCCGGGCCGGCAGCATGATCACGCCGACGGACATGGCGACCACGGCGATGTAGGCCGGCGCGTAGTAGTTCATCGCTCCGACCCTGCCGAACACGTCCGCGTCGGCATCGGCCTGGCCGCCGAAGATCTCCCCGAGCACGAACATCAGGACCACGGGGAACGCGAACGTGAACACGATCGTCATGGGCTCGCGCAGGAAGAGCTTCAGCTCGATCCATGTGAGCTTGAGCACCACACGCAGGCCGCTCTGACCCACGGCCCGCCATCCGGCCGGTCGTCCGGCGGCGTCCCGACGTCGAGCAGTCAATCGTCCACCAGATGTCCGGTCAGCTTGAGGAACACGTCCTCCAGGCTGGGCTCGATCACGCGCAGGTCGACGGGCGTGACGCCTCGCGCGACGAGTGCGGCGGCCACGTGCGCCAGCAGCGGCCCGGTGCCCTCGACGACCACCCGCGGGCCACGCCGGATCACACGCCGCGCACCCGGTACCCGGCCCAGCCAGTCCAGCTCGTCCAGGTCGCAGGTGAAGACCACCTGCTCCAGCGGATCGTAACGGGCGACCAGCCCGCGCGGCGTGTCGAGGGCGATGATGTTGCCGCCGTCGACCACCGCGACGCGGTCGCAGAGCCGCTCGGCCTCGTCCATGAAGTGGGTGACCAGGACGACGGTCGTGCCGCGGTCGCGCACCTGCCCGATCAGGTCCCACGCGACCCGGCGTGCCGCGGGGTCGAGGCCGGTCGTCATCTCGTCAAGGAAGACGACCTCCGGAGAGCTGACCAGCGCCAGAGCGATGAACAGCCGCTGGCGCTGACCGCCGCTCAGACTCGCGAAGGACGCGCCGCGCTTCGCCGCAAGCCCCCACTGGTCGAGCAACGCGCGCCAGTCCGCTGCGCCCGGAGCGAGACTGGCGAAGAGGTCCAGCGCCTCCCACACCTTGAGATGGTCGGGGAGGCGCGACTCCTGCAACTGGCAGCCGAGGCGCCCACGCAGGTCACCGGCGTGACGCACCGGGTCTTTGCCCAGTACCCGGACCACACCGGCGGTCGCCGTCCTCAGGCCCTGCACGCACTCCACCGTGGTCGTCTTGCCGGCGCCGTTCGAGCCCAGCAGACCGAAGACCTCTCCGGGCTCCACCTCGAAGGAGACGTCGTCCACCGCCACCACGCGGTGACCGTAGACCTTGCGGAGATGCTCTACACTGATGACCGGCGGCACGGCGGTCGACCTGCTTCCGTTGAGTTGCGTCGGCGAGGACCGGCGCGGCCGCTCACTCCGCCGGCGCGGCGTGGCCGCCGAAGGGAGACGGGCCGGTGGACGGCTGCTCGGGGTCGTCCCAGTGGCCGAGGCGACGGAACCGCTCGCGGCGCTGCCGCCGCCGCTCCCGGGCCGGGATCTCGTCGAGCTCGGCGAGGGTCTCGGCGATCGCCTCTCCCAACCTCTGGGCCGCCAGCTCCGGGTTGTGGTGCGCCCCACCGCGGGGCTCTTCCACGACCTTCTCGACCGCCAGCAGCTCGAGCAGGTGCGAGGCCGTCGGGCGCAGCGCCTCGGCCGCCTGCGGCGCGAAGTCGGCGTCGCGCCAGAGGATCGCGGCGCAGCCCTCCGGCGTGATCACCGAGTACGTGGCGTTCTCGAGCATGAGTACACGATCGGCGACCGCGAGGGCCAGAGCGCCGCCGGAGCCGCCCTCGCCGATGATCGTCGCGATCACGGGGACGCTCAGGCGAGCCATGCAGAGCATGCTCTCGGCGATGGCGCGGGCCTGTCCGCCCTCCTCGGCCGCGACGCCCGGATAAGCGCCGGGGGTGTCGACGAAGGTGAACACCGGAAGACCGTGCCGCTCGGCGAGCCTGAACAGCCTCTGTGCCTTGCGGTAGCCCTCGGGCTTGGCCATGCCGAAGTTGTGTTGCGTCTGCTCGTCCAGGGTGCGGCCCTTCTGGTGTCCCACCACCAGTACCGCGCGTCCGTGGAACCAGCCGAGGCCACCGACGATGGCGGGGTCGTCGGCCCGCAGACGGTCGCCCTTGAGCTCCTCGAAGCCGTCGATCAGGTGCCCGATGTAGTCGCGCGTCCGCGGCCGTTCCTTGTGTCGGGCGATCTCGACCGTGACCCAGGTGTCATGCCTGCGGTCCTCGCGACGGAGCTTCTCCAGTCGTGTCTGGAGCTTCTCGATCTCCTCGGACAAATGGACGCCGGGCATACGTGACAATCGTACGAGCTCGCTCAGCCGCTGCTTGAGCCAGCCGACCCGGGCGTCCTGTTCCGACTTCGTCTTCTCCTCGGTCAGGTTCCTCACCCCCTCCCAGGAGTCGCAGGTAGTTGCCGACCCTGACACGGAGGTCCGCACGAGGGACGACGGCGTCGAGGTGGCCGAGCTCGAGGTTGCGTTCGGCGGTGCTGAAACCGGGCGGCAGTTCCTCGTGCGTGGTCTGCTGGATCACACGCGGCCCGGTGAAGTAGAGCCGCGCGCCGGGCTCCGCGATGCAGATGTCGGCGAGCGTGGCGAAGCTCGCCACCACACCGCCGGTGCAGGGGTCGGCGAGGATCGTCACGAACGGTGACGTCGCCTCGTTGATCAGATCCACGGCGCAACTCGTCTTGGCCATCTGCATGAGGCTCAGGATGCCCTCCTGCATGCGGGCGCCACCCGACGTGCAGACGGCGACCAGCGGCAGATCGTCCCCGCTCGCCAGCTCGGCGCTGCGCCAGAGCTTCTCTCCGACCACGCTGCCCATGCTCCCGCCGAGGAACCCGAAGTCCATCACGGCGAGCACACACGGAGTGGTGTCGATGCTCGCCGTTCCGGTGACGATGGCCTCCTGGAGTCCGGTCTTGGCCTGCGCCTCGCGCACCCGTTCGGGGTAGGCCTCGAGGTCCACGAACCCCAGCGGATCGCGTGTGGCGACCCTGCCCCACAGTTCGCGGAAGGTGCCCTCGTCCGTGAGTTGACGGATGCGTTCGTGCGCGCCGATACGCAGATGATGGCCGCAACTCGGGCATACCATGAGGTTGGCACGCACCTCCGCGTGCCGCGCGCCCGCGTGGCACGAAGGACACACCCACTCGGGGCGCGTCGGCCCGTTGCCGCGACGCTCGATTTGGACGGTGACGTTCATTCCGTGCAGCGCCCTCCGGCGACGACCGGACGAAGCCGTGCTCAGCCGTCGTGACGGCTGAACACGAGGGACACGTTGTGGCCGCCGAAGCCGAAGCTGTTGCTCGCCGCGACGCGGACCTTGCCGAAGCGCGCCGTCAGCGGGACGTAGTCAAGATCGCATTCCGGATCGGGATCGTGCAGGTTGATCGTCGGCGGGATGTAGCTGTTGACGATGGTCAGGACGGTCGCCACCGCCTCGATCGCGCCGGCGGCGCCCAGGCAGTGGCCGATCATCGACTTGTTCGACGAGATCGCGACCTCGTAGGCGTGGTCGCCGAGGGCGTGCTTGATGGCGCGCGTCTCGGCGATGTCGCCAGGACCGGTCGACGTGCCGTGAGCATTGACGTAATCGACCTCGCACGGGTCGAGACCCGCCTCCGCGAGCGCCATGAGCATGGCGCGGCCCTGCGCCTCGCCGGTCTCGTCCGGCAGCGTCATGTGGAAGGAGTCGCTGCTCATGCCGCTGCCCGCCAGCTCGGCGTAGATGCGGGCGCCGCGAGCGAGGGCGTGCTGAAGCTCTTCGAGCACCAGCACGCCGGCGCCCTCGCCGATGACGAACCCGTCCCGCTTCAGGTCGAACGGTTTGGAGGCGCCCTGCGGGTCGTCGTTGTCCGTGCTGAGCGCGCGGGCGGCGGCGAACCCCGACACGCCCACCGGGCTGATCGGCGCCTCGCTGCCGCCGGCGAACATGGCGTCGGCCACGTCGTCGCGGATGAGCCGCGCCGCGTACCCGATGGCGTCGGACGCCGCGGCGCACGCGGTACAGGTGGTACTCAGCGGGCCTTTGGTGCCCAGCTCGAGGGAGACGTGCGCCGCGCCCATGTTCGGGATCATCATCGGGACGAGCAGCGGGTTCGTGCGGTCCGGCCCCTGGTGCAGGAGCTTGTCCGTCTCCACATGCAACGTCTGCAGTCCGCCGACCCCGCTGGCCATGACGGCGCCGACGCGCTCGGCCTCGGCCGAGGGCATGAGCCCGGCGTCGTCGTTCGCCATGATCGCCGCCGCGACCGCGTAGTGGCTGAAGAGATCCAGACGGCGGGCCTTGCGTTTGTCGATGAAGTCCGTGACGTCGAAGTCCTGGACCTCGGCGGCGATGCGGACCCGGTAGTCGGTGGTGTCGAACCTCGTGATCTCGCCGACGCCCGACTCGCCGGAGACGAGGCGACGCCAGAAGGTGTCCACGTCGTTGCCGATCGGGGAGACGACCCCGAGACCCGTGACGACGACTCTGCGCTGGTGTGTCATTCGACCCCCGGCCGAGTCAGATCCCGAGGCCGCCGTCGACCGGCAGGGTGACGCCGGTGATGAACCTCGCCGCCGGGGACGCGAGGAAGACCACGGCCGCGGCCACGTCGTCGGTGGTGCCGATGACCTTGAGTGGGGTGTTGTCCACGATCAGCTGCCTCGCCTCTTCAGGAAGCGCCTGCGTCATGGGCGTGTCGATGTACCCGGGCGCGATGGCGTTGACCCGCACGCCGCGCGCGCCGAGCTCTTTGGCCAGCGACTTGGTGAGGCCGATGACGCCCGCCTTGGCCGCCGCGTAGTTGGCCTGGCCTGCGTTGCCGCGACGACCCACCACGCTCGAGAGGTTGATGATACAGCCCCTGCGACGCCGGAACATCCGGCGCGCCCCCGCCTTGCTCACCAGGAAGGTGCCGCGCAGGTGCGTGGCGATCACCGCGTCGAAGTCCGCAGGGTCCATCATCATGGTCACGTTGTCGCGCGTGATGCCGGCGTTGTTGACGACCACCGAGAGAGGACCGAGCTCCTTCTCGACCCTCTCGACCATGCCGTTCACCTGCTCCTCGTCGGAGACGTCCGCCATGACGACGAGCGCCCTGCGTCCGAGCGCCTCGACCTCGGCAGCGACGGCCGCACAGGCCTCCTCATCGGCGAAGTCGTTGACGGCCACGTCGGCGCCGGCGCCGGCCAGCGCCAGCGCGATGCCGCGGCCGATGCCGCGGCCGGCGCCGGTGACGAGCGCGACGGCGCCGGTCAGGTCGAGCTTGCCGCCGAACGAGGCGCCCTCGGCGCCACGACCGTCGACCTCGCTGTGTGCGCTGCTCACATGACCTCCAGATAGCGGCCGTCGTCGCGCACCGCCTGCAACGTCTCCATGTCGGAGACGCGTGCCGTCTGCGCCCGCGGCTCGATGCGTTTGACCAGGCCGGTGAGCACGCCGCCCGGACCGACCTCCAGGAAAGAATCATATCCCTGCTCGTACAGGGTCTTCACCGATTGACGGAAACGCACCGGCGAGACGAGCTGCGTCTGCAGCAGGCGATCGAAGCCGGTCGCCTCGTAGCGCACGGTGCAGCCGGAGAAGAACGCCGGGTCCGGCGTGCACCACTCGACACGCTCGAACTCCTCGCGCAGAGGCTCGAGTGCGGACTCGATCAACGGCGAGTGGAAGGCGCCGCTGACCGGCAGACGGACGACCCGTTTCGCTCCGGCGGCGCGCGCCCTCTCGGAGAGCGTCTCGAGCGCCGGCCCGGTACCGCTGACGACCACCTGGCCCGGGCTGTTGAAGTTCGCCGGCCATACACCGTCCACGCCGTCGCAGAGCTCCTCCACGACCGGGTCGTCCAGGCCCAGCACGGCGGCCATCCCGCCGGGGTTGGCCTCGGCGGCGCGCAGCATCTCCTGCCCGCGCCGCCGCACCACGCGCAGGGCGTCCTCGAACGCCACCGCCCCGGTCGCCACCAGCGCCGTGAACTCGCCCAGACTGTGGCCGATGGCGACGTCGAAGCGCAGGCCGTCGCGCTCCAGGATGCGGAACATCCCGACCGACGCAGCCAGCAGTGTGGGTTGCGTGAGGTCGGTGCGACTGAGGCGCTCCATCGGACCCTCGCTGCAGAGGCCCTGCAGGTCGAAGCCGAGCACCTCGGACGCCTCGGCGTAGGTCGCGCGCATGGTGGAATCGGCGGCGACGAGGTCGCAGCCCATGCCGACCGCCTGCGACCCCTGGCCGGGGAACATGAGGACGAGGTTCTTCACGGGATCGGGCTACAGCTCCCACCTGGTCAGACACGAGCCCCAGGTGAGCCCGGCGCCGAAGCCGGCCATGAGCAGTGTGTCGCCCTTCTTCAGGCGTCCGGTCTGACCGGCCTCGTGCAGGCAGATCGGGATCGAAGCGCACGACGTGTTGCCGTAGCGGTCGAGGTTCGCGAACACCTGGGCGTCGGTCATCCCCAGGCGTCGCGAGGCCGACTCGATGATGCGGATGTTCGCCTGGTGCGGAACGAACAGGTCGATGTCGTCCACACCGATCCCGGCGTCGGCGATCACCTTGCGACAGGAGTCCACCACCGTCCGTGTGGCGAACTTGAACACCTCGCTGCCGGTCATGTGCATGGCGTGGTCTCGCCGGCGGACGGTGTCGAAGCCGGCCGGCATGCGGCTGCCGCCGGCCGGGACCAGGAGGCTCTGGGCGCCGCGGCCGTCGTTCCCCAGGTCGAAGCTGAAGATGCAGCCGTTGTCGCAGGGCTGCACCAGGACGGCCCCGGCGCCGTCACCGAAGAGGACGCAGGTGCTGCGGTCCTCCCAGTCGACCATCTTGCTGAGCACCTCGGCGCCGATCACGAGGACGTTCTGGTAGATGTTGGCCGAGATGAAGGCCGTGGCGACGGCGAGACCGTAGACGAACCCGGTGCACCCGGCCTGGATGTCGAAGGCGCCCGCCCTGACGGCACCGATCCTGTCGGCGACGATGGACGCCGTGGCCGGCATGATGTGGTCGGGGGAGATGGTGGTGACGATGACGAGGTCGAGCTCCTCGGCCGCCAGTCCGCCGGACTCGAGACAGCGACGGGCGGCCACCTCGCCGAGGTCGCTCGCCGCCTCGTCCACACGCGCGATGCGACGCTCGCGGATGCCGGTGCGCGTGGTGATCCATTCGTCCGAGGTGTCCAGGAACTCGCCTATCTCGTCGTTGGTGAGCACCCGCTCGGGGACGTGGATGCCGAGCGCGCTGATGCGGGCGCCGCGCACGAGGCCGCGGCGGAGGCCGATCACAGCTTCGTCTCCCCGGCCGCGACGGCGGCGGCGTCGACGACGGCGAACATGAGCTCGCCGCGACAGGCCGGCTGTCCCTCGACCGTCGCCTTGACCTTGGCGCGGCCCACCGGGCCGTGCACGGCGACGATCTCGGCCTCGAGCCTGAGGGTGTCGCCGGGCCTACAGACGCGCTTGAAGCGCACCTTGTCGATGCCGGCGAACAGACCGATCTTCCCGCCCGTCGGACCGGCTCCGCCCGCCGGCGACGCACCTTCTTCAACCGTCTCCGGCCCGGCGCTCGCGGCCGCGATGGCGGCCGTCTGCGCGAGCGCCTCGACGATGAGCACGCCCGGCATGACCGGGGTACCGGGGAAGTGGCCGGCGAACCACCAGTCGTCGTCGCGCAGCCTGCGGACGGCGGTGCAGCGCACGCCGGGCTCGCCGTCGACGACCTCGTCGACGAGAAGGAACGGGGGGCGGTGCGGCAGCAGTCCGAGCACCTGCTCGCGCGTGAGCCTCACAGCGACTTCAGCTCCCGGAGCCGGCGCAGACGGCGGCGCTGGAGCTCGGCGGCCAGCGCCGCCGCAGCGATGCCGTAACCGATCACGTTCTTGACGGGGACCGTGCGGCCGCCCGGCAACGGCACGCGACCAAGGGCCTCGTCCAGCTGGTCCAGCGTGTCGGAGACCACGCGGCCGAACGGACGCCGTGAACCGGGGACAGGGTCGAGTGCCGCTCTCGCCAGGACGCGTTCCGCGAACCCGGGCGGCGGCGCCAGCTCGGCTTCACCCCAGGCGGCCATGGCAGCACGTACCTCGCTGATCCGGGCGAGCTCGGCGGCGCAGTCGGGGCAGAAGCTCAGGTGCCCCTGCAGCTCGGCCACCTCGAGGTACCCGAGCTCGCCGTCCACGAACTGGTTGAGACGCGAGCAGAAGTAGCTGCAGTCCATCACGCCTCCCGCTCGGCCTGCAGGCGCAGGCGCAAGGATGCCCGTCCGCGGTGCACCATGACCTTGACGGTGCCGAGCGGCCGGGCCGTGAGGTCGGCGATCTCCTGATACGGCAGTCCGTAGATGTCGCGCAGGACCGTCGGCACCCGGTAGTCGTCCGGCAGGTCGTGCAGCGCCGCGACGAGGGTGGAGCTGGAGATGCCGTCGCCGAGCGCCGGATCGTCGCCGGCCGTCTCCGGGACCTCGACCGGCTCGGGACGCCGACCCTCCCGACGCCGGTAGTCGACCGAGGCCGTGAGCGCGAGACGGAAGAGCCAGGTGCTGAAGGTCGCCTCGGCCCGGTACTGCGGCAGCTTGCGATAGCAGCGCAGAAAGGCCTCCTGCGCCGCGTCTTCGGCGTCGGTCTGGTTGCCGAGCACGTTGTAGGCCACCGAGTACACCATGCGCTGGTAGCGCTCCACGATCGTCCTGAACGCGTCCACGTCGCCCGCCGTCGCACGCTCCAGGTCGGCGGGCGTCGGATCAGGCAGCATGGCCCATTTATGTACGTTAGACGACGACATGCGGCAGGGAGTTACACTCGGAGTCAGGCGAGTTCACGGAGAACAATCAAGTGTACACCCGGCCGCCGGCCGGCTTCCCGGGCGCCGGCGGGCCCCGGAGCGCCCTCAGCCGGCGCGGCGCAACGACGCCCCGGCGGCGAGCATGAGCAGACGCGTGACCGCGAGCGCCGTGTGCCCGTGCGGGTCGTGGCCGGGGGCGAACTCGCAGACATCCATCCCGGCGAGGTCGCCACGACTCGCCACGGCACGGATCAGCGCCGCGGCCTGCCAGTACCAGAGCCCGCCCGGAGCAGGCCAGAGGGTGCCCGGGGCCGTGCTCGGGTCCAGCCCGTCGACGTCCAGGGTGATATAGACGCGATGAGCCGGGTCGAAGCGCGCCGCGAGGTCGTGCAGGAGCACGACGCCTCCCTCGTGGACCTCCTCGGCGCGGATCAGGATGTTGCCGGCGGCGCGGGCCGCGCGGACCTCGTCCTCGCGCGCACTGCCCACATCGCGCAGGCCCACCTGCACGATCGTGCGGACGTGTGGCAGCTCACGCAGACGACGGATCGGACTCGAGTATCCGTCGCGCAGGCCGGCGACCTCGTCGCGGAAGTCGAGGTGCGCGTCGATGTGCAGGATGTCGAGCGGCCGGTCGTCGGGCAGGCCGCGCACGACGACCGGCGGGGCAGAGTGGTCGCCCGCGACCACGAGCGGCACGGCTCCGGCGGTGACGAGGTCGCGGACGGCCGCGGTCCCCGCGGCGAGGTCGGCCGCCAGAGCCTCCGGCGTCCCGGCGAGCGCCACGTCGCCGCAGTCGAAGAACTCGGCCGAGACCCCGGCCGGGATGAGCGGCCCGTCGAGGTCGAAGTCGTAGTGGTGCTCGATCCCTCCCTGGGCGGCCGATGCGACCCGCACGGCGTCGGCCGTCGAGAGACCGGTATCCGGCGCACCCGACTCGTGACCGTACCGGACGTACAACGGCAGGCCGAGATAGGCGAAACGGGGGGTGTCGGCTGCGCCGGCCGCAGCCAGGTCCGCCGCCGCCCGGAACGGCGCACCCAGAAACGTCTGATGTGCAGGCTTCCGCATCATGCGATGCTGCCTGAACGACCGGCCCTGCGGCCCTGCCGCGCGGCGACGCAGCTCATATGCGGACGTCCGCGTCAGCCAGGGTCTCGGCGAGCAGCTCCTCGAGCCGCGCCTCCTGGTCGGCCGTGAGGCGGAACGGGCGCTCTGTGGCGAGCAGGTCCGCGAGGCGCGCGCGGACGCGCTCGCCGAGCGTGGTGGCCCCCTCCGCCGCCCAACGGTCATGCACGGCGTGGTCGAGCAGGGACGGCGTCCAGAACTCCCGGTGGTGACGCCGCGTGTACTTCGTCCCCAGGTGGCTGCCGCCGGGGCCGATTGTCCTGATCTCGTCCAGCGCCAGGCTGTAATCGTCCACCGGCACCTCGCGCATGAACTGGCGCGCGTAGCCGACGAGTTCGTCGCCCAGCACGATGGCCTCGTAGCTGCTCTGCAGGCCCGATTCGAGATAGCCGACGTCGTGCAGGAGGGTGGCTCGTGACAAGGACCCGTAGGCCATGCTCAGCGCCGCCTCGGCGGTCCACTGCTCGTCGAGCAGCTTGGAGTCGGACATGCCGGCGTAGGAGAAGCTCGGCAGCGCGTAATGCCGTGCGAGGTCGGCGGCGACCTGCTGGGCGAGAAGGGTGTCGGGCGTGCAGTAGGGGTCTGTCATCGTCCGCATGTCCATCGAGCCGGAGCCGATGCCGTAGACGAACGGAGCGCCTCTGTTGACGTGCTGGTGCAACACCAGGCCGGTCAGGGTCTCGGCGTTGCCCACCACCACCGCGCCGGCGATGCTGCGCGGCGCGGTGGCGCCCATGTTCGGCGCGGGCGCGTACACCAGGGGGATGAGCCGCTCGGCGCAGCCGATCACCTTGGTGAGCGCATCCGGGTCGTGCATGAGCGGCGGCGACGGCATGGCGTAGATCGCGAAGCTCTCCTTCTCGCCACAGAGCGTCGCCATCTCCTGGATGCGGGCGAGCACGGAGCCGTCGCGAGGCGCCACCAGCAGGGGCTTGCGCGTGCCGCGCAACATCGCCACGACCTGTACCAGGTCGTCGATCTCCCGCGGCGCGTCTTCCGGCAGGCCCATCGACATCACGAAGTCGATGTTCGGCAGCCGCTCACAGAGCGCCGCCATGCCCTCGACATCGGCGCGACGTGCGCGGCGCCGCTCGCCCGTCTCGAGATCGCGGACGTACAGCACGTCCGAGCCGGTGCCGTAGTAGACCTCCCCGTCACGCAGGACCAGCGCCCCGGTGTCTCCTCCGCGCGGCTTGAGCAGCCACTCACGCGGCGCGCTCGCGAGCGCCGCGTCGACGAGTCGCGAGGGGATGCGCACCCGCCGGCCGTCCACGGACGCGCCGGCGGCCCGGAAGAGCTCGAGCGCCGGCTCGTGACGGACCTCCACGCCGGTGTCCGCCAACACTGCAAGCGTGGCCTCGTGCAGACGCCGGCACTCGGCCTCATCCCAGACGGCGAGCCTGGCCTGACCCATGCGACCCCCCTCACGTCACGGTGCGGCGACGCGCTGTCTTCCTCGCGCCGGGGCCGGGGAAAGTCGCGCTTCGCACACACTGATTGATTGCGGCGTCAACTTATTTCACGCTCGGATGGGAATGTCAAGCAGGTATGAACGAAGAGAACTCTTCACAAGTCGACGGGGACCGTGTACCATGCGCCAAGTACCCCGCCGAAGGAGGGCGTGTGAACGAGGAGCACCCGGGCCGCGAGGACGCTGTCGCCACCGGCGCCGCCGTCTTCCCGCCGATCGGCGACGAGCGGGCGTGCCTGCACTGGCTGTGGACCACTCTGTACGCCCCCGATGGGGTAAGCACCGTGTGCAGACACTGCCGCACGATGCGGCGCTTCCACCGCGTCACCAGGCGTCGCGCCTACGCCTGCGACCACTGTGGCGCCCAGGTCTACCCCACGGCGGGCACGTTCATGCAAGGATCCGCCCTCCGCATCGCCACCTGGTTCGCCGCCTGGCGCCTCATGGACGTCGACCCCGACGTGGCGCCGCGGACTCTCTCCGCAGTCCTGAACGTGAGCTACAAGACGGCGCTGCGCATGAAGAGGAGGCTCGAGGACGCGCTCGCCCCGGGTAGCGCCGACGCCGACCTGCTGGAGCGGCTGCGCCGGGAGGCAGGGAGTCCGGGGGCGGCCGACGGGGCGCCGGCCCGGGACCGCTCGTCCCGCGCCCGGGAGAACATCCGTGCAGCGGCCTGCCGCGCCTTCGCGACCCACGGTCCTTCGGCCACGAGGATCTCCGACATCGCACGCGAGGCCGGCGTCTCCAGCGCGATCATCCACTATTACTACAAGTCCAAGGACGAGGTGCTCCTGGCCGCCCTGCAATGGGCCAACGAGCACACCAGCAGAGCTCTGCACGAGTTGCGCGAGGAGACCGCGGACCCGGTGGAACTGCTGCGCCGCACCATCGACTTCGCCATCCCTTCGGAGGGCATCCTGCGCGACGAGTACGTGCTGTGGATCGAGACCTGGGCCCGCGCCCGCAGGCACCCGAGGCTGCTGGCCGAATGCGCGGCGATGTCCGACCGCTGGGCCGGGTTCTTCGAGCGGCTGGTGGAGGATGGGGCGGCGGCCGGAGCGTTCCGGCCTGTGGCTCCGGCCGCTGAGATCGCCCACCGGATGGTGGCGCTGTCCGACGGACTGAGCTTCCGCGCGGCGATCGGCTACACCAGCATGCAGGTGCAACGCGTGCGCGAGCTGCTGGTCAGCTTCGCCGCCGAGCAGCTCGACGTGCCGGCGGAGGCGCTCGCCGCACGCTGACCCCGGCCGGGGCCGTACGCGCGAGGGGCGGCGGCGCCTCACGCGCCGCCGCCCCTCGCGGGCTCACCCTCCGGACGCGGCCTCGCTCAGCCGACGCCCAGGATGCTCTTGGCCGTCTCGACCGCCTCGATCGCGTCCTCGGCGTAGCCGTCGGCGCCGATCTCGTCGGCCCAGGCGCGCGTCGTCGGGGCGCCGCCGATCATCACCTTGACGCCGTCGCGCAGACCGGCCGCCTTGAGCGCCTCGATCGTCTTCTGCTGGTTGGGCATCGTGGTGGTGAGCAGGGCGCTGAGCAGCAGCAGGTCGGGCTTGGTCTCCTCGACCTTGGCGACGAAGGTCTCGACGGCCACGTCACAGCCCACGTCGGTGACCTCGAAGCCGGCCGCGCTGAGCATCGAGCAGACGATCGTCTTGCCGATCTCGTGGATGTCGCCGGCGACCGTGCCGGCCACCGCCTTGCCGAGCGTCTTGCGTCCCTCGGCGGAGGCGTCGAGGGCGGGCTGCAGCACGGCCACGGCGGCCTTCATCGCCTCGGCCCCCTGGACCAGCTCGGGGAGGAAGAACTCGCCCCGGCCGAAGAGGTCGCCGACCTCCTCGATGCCCTTCACGAAGCCCTTGTCGAGCACGTCGCCGGCGGGGATGCCGGCGTCGAGGCCCTCCTGGGCGAGACGCTCGGCGTCCTCGACCTCGCCGTCGATGACGCTCTGCTTCATCTGCTCGAATAGCTCGTCAGACATGGGTCCTCCCTCTGCGCCGTAAGTCCGTCGTGTGCGTCCGCAAGAACGCTGGGTCCCTCCCCAGGGGCATCACACTACGACCCGGCGCCGGGGCGCGTCAACCAAGTAAGTTGAAGAAATACCTGCGCCAAGTATCACGATGGAGGGCGACGGAGCAAGGAAGGGGACCACGAGCGTCCGAATAAGTCTGTCGGCGCGGCCTTGCCCGAGCGCAAGCCCGTCGCGGGAGCGCGAGCGACGCCGCGTGGATCCCGTCAGCGGCGCGCCGAGCATGGCGCACCGACGACTCGCACGTGCTCAGGGTAAGCTCAGGGCCAGATGGACACCATCCGGCGCATCCTCGAGCTCCTCGGCGGCTACAAGTGGCTGACGGCGCTGAGCTTCGTCCTCGCCTTCGCCCAGATGGGCCTCGGCCTGGTGGTGCCGCGCGTCATCCAACTGACCATCAACAACGCGTTGCTGGGAGGCAGGCCCGGACTGCTGGTGACCTACGGGCTCGCCCTCCTCGGCGTCGCCGCCGTACGTTTCGCGGTCGGCGTGGGCCGCCGTCTCGCCAGCGGCAAGGTGAGCCTCGCCATCGAGTACGACCTGCGCAACCGGATGTGGGCCCACCTCCTGCGCCAGCCGTTCGCCTACTTCGACCGCTGGCCGACAGGCCAGCTCATGAGCCGGGCCATGAGCGACATCCAGAACGTGCGCATGTTCCTCGGCTACGGCCTCGTGTTCTTCGTCACCAACATCGCGATGATGGCCGCCATCGCCGTGATCCTCGTGATCATGGACTGGCGGCTGGCGCTGCTCTCGCTGACGTTCCTGCCGTTCCTCCTGCTGGTGACCCTGCGCTTCAGCCGGCGGCTCAACCCCATCCTCAAAGACGTGCAGCAGCGCATCGCGGACGTGACCGCCACGGCCGAGGAGAACGTGGTCGGCAGCCGGATCGTGCGGATCTTCGCACGCGAGGACGACGAGCTCGCGAGGTTCAGCGACCGGAGCTACCGGGTGTTCGAGGCGAGCGTGGCGGCGGCGCGTACGCGGGCCGTCTACATCCCGCTGATCGCCTTCATCCCCAACCTCGCGGTTGCGTTCCTCCTCTACTACGGCGGCCGGCAGGTGGTCGACGGCGGGCTCAGTCTCGGCGCCCTGGTCGCCTTCTACAGCTACCTGATGATGCTGGTCTCGCCGGCACGGGTGATCGGCTGGCTCACCGGTCTCGCGCAACGGGCGATCGCCAGCGGGGAGCGGGTCTACGAGATCCTCGACGCGCCGCTCGAGATGCACGAGAAGCCCGACGCCCGTCCGCTCCGCGGCGTCGGCCCGGCGAAGGGCACGACGAGCGCACCGGAGACCGGCGCCGACCTGTCCTCGAGCCCCCTCGGCGCAGTCGACTTCGACGGCGTCTGGTTCAGCTACGGCGAACGTCCCGTACTGCGCGGCGTGACCCTCTCGGTCCCGGCGGGCCGCACCGTCGCGCTGGTCGGCCACACGGGCTGCGGCAAGACCACGCTCACGAACCTCGTGCCGCGCTTCTACGACCCCGGCGGGGGGAGCGTCCGCGTCGACGGCCAGGACGTGCGCGACCTCCAACTCGCCGACCTGAGGCGTCACATCGGGGTCGTCACCCAGGATCCGTTCCTCTTCAGCACCTCCATCGCCGAGAACATCCGCTTCGGCAAGCCCGATGCCTCGGAGGAGGAGGTGCGCGCGGCCGCCCGGACGGCCCAGGCGGACGACTTCATCGAGGCCCTGCCCGACGCCTATAAGACGGTCGTCGGGGAGCGCGGCTTCACCCTCAGCGGCGGCCAGCGCCAGCGCATCGCCATCGCACGGGCGCTCGTCATGGACCCGCGCATCCTCATCCTCGACGACGCCACGAGCAGTGTGGACGCGGAGACAGAGTCCCGCATCCGGACGGCCCTCAGGGAGGTCATGCGCGGGCGCACCACCTTCATCATCGCCCACCGTCCGAGCACGATCTCCCTGGCCGAGCAGGTGATCGTCCTCGATCGCGGGCGGATCGAAGAACAGGGCAGCCATGAGCGACTGATGGCCGCCGGGGGTCTGTACGCCCAGATGTTCGGGGACGCCGAGCGCCACGGCTGCTGCCTCGACGACGCCGGCGGCGACGAGACGACGGACGCCGCCGGGGCAGCCGTGGGAGGCGTGGCCTGATGCCTGCCGCCTCCCGTCACACCGGCAGTACACACGGCGTCGGCGCGAGCTTCGAGGAGATGCGCGGCTGGCGCGCGTTCCTGCACCTCGCTCGCGAGCTCAAGCTTGCGCGGCTGGCCCGTCTCGCCTACCCGTATCGGGGGCGTGCCGTGTCCAGCATCGTCGCCATGATCGTGGTCACCGGCTCGACGCTCGCCGTGCCCTACCTTCTCAAGGTGGCCATCGACGACGGCATCCAGGCGCGGGACATGGCCGTCCTCGGCCGGGTCATCCTCGCCTATCTCGCCGTGTCGCTCATCAACCTGGGAGCGAGCTACCTGCAGACGTACCTCACGAGCTGGGTCGGCGAGCACGTGATCTACGACCTGCGCCGACAGCTCTTCGCCCATCTCCAGAAGCTGAGCCTGGACTTCTTCAGCCGGCAGAAGACCGGCTGGATCGTGAGTCGTCTGACCAACGACGTCGACGCCATCGACCAGCTCGTCACCGACGGCGTCACCACGCTGGTCACCAACTCGCTCACCTTCGCCGGCGCCGTCGTCCTCCTCGTCGTCCTCGATTGGCGCCTCGCCCTGGCGACACTCAGTGTGATGCCCTTCCTCATCGTCGCCACGCTCTGGTTCCGCAGCCGCTCGGCCCGGGCCTACGCCCTGGTGCGCAACAGGATCGGGGACGTGAGCGCCCACCTGCAGGAGTCCATCTCCGGCGTGCGCGTGCTCCAGATGTTCCGTCGCGAACACAGTGACTACGACCGCCTCACGGAGGTCAGCGGCGCGTACCGCGACGTCAACTACCGCACCGTCGTGCAGAGCGGCGTCTTCTTCCCGTTCGTGGAGTTCATGTCGACGGCCGCCGTCGTCATCGTCCTCTGGTACGGCGGCCATCTGGTCGGCGGCGACGCTCTCCAGATCGGCGTCCTGGTCGCGTTCATCGCCTACCTCGACAGCTTCTTCGACCCGTTGCAGCAACTGAGCCAGCTGTACAACACGTTCCAGGCCTCGATGGCCGCGGTCCAGAAGATCTATACGGTGCTGGACACGGCGCCGGACATGCAAGACGCTCCCGACGCGATCGACCTGCCTGACGCGCATGGCGAGGTGGAGCTGCGCGACGTGAGTTTCGGCTATGCCCCGGACTCGCCGGTGCTTCACGCCGTGAGCCTGGTCATCCCCGCCGGAAGGACGGTGGCGCTCGTCGGCGCCACCGGCGCCGGCAAGTCGACGCTCGTGAAGCTGCTGGCGCGCTTCTACGACCCGCAGGCGGGCAGCGTGCTCATCGACGGCCATGACCTCCGGGCCGTGACACAGCGGTCACTGCGCGAGCAGCTGGCCGTGGTGCCGCAGGAGGCGTTCCTCTTCAGCGGCTCGATCCTCGACAACATCCGCTTCGCACGACCGTCCGCCGGAGACGACGAGGTCAAGCGCGTGGCCAGGATCGTCGGCGTCCACGACTTCGTCGAGGGGCTGCCCGACGGCTACGAGACCGAGGTCCAGGAGGGCGGCTCCGGGCTCAGCACGGGTCAACGGCAACTCATCAGCCTCGCCCGGGCGCTGCTCGCCGACCCGCGTATCCTCATCCTCGACGAGGCCACGAGCAGCGTCGACGCCGAGAGCGAGCGCCGCATCGAGCGCGCCATGGAGGTCCTGTTCAGCGGGCGTACCAGTGTCATCGTCGCCCACCGCCTGAGCACGGTGCGGTACGCGGACGAGATCGTGGTGGTGGACGACGGCCGCATCCTGGAGCGGGGCACGCACGCGGGCCTCATCGCCGCCGAGGGCCGCTACGCCGATCTCTATCGCGACTGGGAGGCGACGGGCGCCGCGCTGTGAGCATCGGGGCGCACGCTCCCGCGCTCACTTCCCCAGCAGACGGAACGGGAACGTACCGGTCGGCCGCGTGTGGTCGAACCCCGTCAGGCGCCTCAGTTCCGCCGCCACCACCGGCCATGGCCCGAAGAACGCGGCCACGACGACCAGGCCGGCGACGGCGAGCGCCAGCAGGGGGACAGGCGCACCGGGGCGTTCGGGCGCGGGCGCCTGGGCGCCCTTCTCGGCGCGCAACGGCACCCCGCTCACACCCTCCTCGCCCTGGACCTCGAAGCCCTGCACCGGGTGCGCCGGTCCGCTCCCGACGGAGTCGACCGGCACGTCCGGAGGTCCCGCGGCAGCACTCGCGCCGGCGCCGGCGCCGCTCGCTCCGCTGCCGCTGCCGGAGACGCCCGCCCCGCTGCCCGCCCCGTGCGTGCCGGAGCCCGTTCCGGTCCCCGACGTCCCCGTCCCGCCCTGCGCGGCCGGCGGGTAGGTGTACGTGCCGGTCTGCCCGGAATTGCCGCTGCCGCCCGCGGCGCCGCCCCCGCCACCTCCGGCGCCGCCGGTCTTCGGCTTGATCGCCTGGATGACGACGGCGTCGAGGACGGGGGTCCGCCCGCGGTCGGCCGTGCCGAGCGTCACCCGATACCGGATCGTCTTGCCGACCGTCCCGGCGGGGAAGTCGAACCGGCGCAGGCCTGACGTGAACACGCAGGCCCGCCACGGGCCGTCGTCGACCCGATAATCGACGGCGATCCTCGTGCCGGCCGGCCCGGTATCGCCCTGCCATGTCAGGCTCTGGAACGCCTTGGCCTTCCCGGCGGGACCGGCGTCGAGCGGCGGCGACTCCGCGCGCCCCTCGGTCGCGTGCCCGAGGAGGACGATCTGCTGGAACTGCGACTCCGCCACCGCCAGGAGTCCGTCCCTGGTGTACGCGGCCGCGCGCGGGTCGGGATCGCCCGTGCCCTGGCCGGACGGCCGGCCGGCCGTCCTGACGTCGTACTGCTTGACCACGTTCTTGCCCCGGTCCACGCGCAGCACCCGCCCGCCTCCGGTCTCCGTGATGAGAGTATGGCCGTCAGACAGACGCACCGCATGGTTGGGGTCCTGCAGGCGCCCCGGCCCCGGACCGGGCTCATCGGTGTCGCCGTACTGCCAGACGATCCGCTTGCTGGCCCGGTCCACCTCGATCACACGAGCCGCATCGGCGTCGGTGATGAGCACGTTGCCGTCCGCCAGCCTCTGCGCACAGTGCGGTTTCTCGAGCAGCCCGGGACCCGACCCCCTCACACCGGGTTCACCGTAGCTCCAGACGATGCTCTGCTCGTCGAACCCGTTGTCGGGGGCGCCCGCCCGGTAGTCGCCCCACCGGACCTCGATCACCCGGTTGGCGCCGTTGTTGTCCGTGATGAGCACGGTGTCCGCCTCAGGCGAATACACGGCGTAGAAGGGATCGACGAGATGATTCACCGTGAGGCCCCGCTCGCCGGTCACGCCGTACTGCCAGATCACCCGCTTCTGCCCGTCGACCGCGAACACGCGGTAGGCCTCCTGCCTGTCGACGATGAGCGTGGCCGAGACGCCCTGGCGCGTGAACCGCTGCGCCGAGAACGGGCGCGACAGGGCCGCGTCGTCACTCTGTCGATACGACCAGACCTCCTCCCCGGCGCGCGTCACCTCCGCGACCATCGGGTACGTACGGTCGGCGAAGAGCAGGTTGCCGTTGGGCAGCACCTGGATGCTGCGCGGGTCCGGCACCCTGCCTGAGTACACCGGCGACCGGGCATTGACGCGCTCCACGCCGACGAGGGCGAGGCGGAGGTTCTGCGCCTGCTCCCCGGCCTCATAGATCTCCAGCGCGTCGGGGAGGGCGGTGAACGTGAACGGCTCTCCCGCGGTCCCCTGCCGGGTGACCCAGCGGACGGCCGCCCCGGCCGGCGGCGGCAGCGAGACGAACGCCACGACCGCCATGGCGACGACGAGGGCGAACCTGGCAGTCCCGAGCATCATCCTCCTCTCGCCTGCGCGTCGAGGAACGGCACCCTGCGCAGCTCCCGCAGCGCCAGAGCGCCCAGGGCGCCGCCGAGAGCGCCGAACAGCGCGTGGGTGGTGGCCGACCATCCCAGACCGAGCAGCAGCAGCGCGACCGGCACCCTGAGGACGAGTCCGGCGAACGTGAGTGCGGCGAGCTTGCCCAGGTGAAGCCCTGCGCCGACCACGGCCGCCTTGCCCCAGGCGCGCAGATCCCCGGGTATGGAGAGGACGAGCAGCTCCAGGATGACGCCGGCCGTGAGCCACTTGGTCCACTCGAGCGGGCCTTGATGCCCGAAGCCGGCGAACTGCGCCAGCAGTCCGGCGACCAGGCCGAGCAGCGGGCCGACGCCCCGCTTGTCCACGAGCCCGCGGCAGACCACGAAGAGGGCCACCCAGAGGACGCCGGAATGTCCCGGCACGTGGATGGGCATGCGCAGCACCTGCTTGGCGAGCATGCACAAGGCCGCGATCAGCGCGATCAGCAGGAGGTCGCGCAGGGTCAGCGACCAGACGTAGGGCTGACGTCCCGTCATCTCACTCGGCATCGATCGAGATCACATCCCGGACCCATTCGCTGCGGTCGAGCCACGGCGCGCACACCTTGACCGTCCCGCGCCGGCTGAAATCCAGCTGGACACCGCGGTCGACCTGGGCCGCGGTCAGCGCCAGCCGTCCGCCGTCGCGGACGCCGGCCCCAATGACCGAGACGCCGGCGACCCGGTCGATCCCGGCGTCCTCGAGGAGGGTGCGGAGCAGGGGGCCTTCCTGCTCCTTCCCGTCGATCACCACAGTCGCCTGCGGCAGGGCGCGCAGGGCGGCGAGGTCGTAGTGGCCTCGCACCTCGCCGCCCTTCCTCACCGTCACGCTGTAGCCGGAGGGCGAGCCGCCGGCCGGCGGGACGTCCTCCCCGCCCGATCCCGCCTGCAGGACCCACGCCGCGACGACGACGGCCACGATGACTGCGGCGGCGGCGAGGATGACCGGCCCGCCACGACGGCCGGCGGGGGAGGATCCGGCAGACATGACCCGCTCGCGTCCGTCACTGGACCTTCAGGATCCTGGCGCCGGAAGTGGTGGCCGCGTACCTGGCCGACTTGGGCGCGTACGCCACCAGCTTCCAGGTCCCTCGCAAGGGCAGGGCGAAGCTGCGCACGTAACGCGACTGCTTCCCGTGGTTCCTGTTGGTGGTCGTGACCGTCTTCCTGAGCCTCCAGGCGCCGGCCTTCTTCTGATAGCACTTGATCCTGACCGTATGACTGCCGACCTTCGCCTTCGGGACGAGGCCGCCGTACACCGTGAACTTCCTGCCCTGCTTCACCCGGGCGGGGGCCACGGGCTTGCCCAGCTTGACCTTGGGCGTCACCGTGACGACGTTGCTCGTGGCACCGAGATGCGTTGCGTCGCCCGTGAAGACGAGCCTGTACATCGTCTTACGCTGCGGTTTCACGGCCGTCCCGCCAGCGTAGGGCGCCGTGGGGTCGATCGTCGTGAGGAGATCCCAGGTGGAGTCGTTGAAGGATCGCTCCAGGCGGACCTGTGGGACAGACGCGAACGGCTCGTCACTGGTGAGCTCGCCGCTCAGCGTGGCGCGGCCGCCCCACTTCACGACCTTGGCCGAGGCGGCCAGCGTGAGCTGCGTGGCGGCTTTGGGAGTGACGGCGACCGTGGCACTGGGCGGGCCCGTGTTCGTGGCGGCGTCCCGGGCGCGGATCTCGAAGAAGTACTCGGATCCGTTGTCCAGGCCGGCGACGGTACACGACCGTGCCGCTCCGTCGACCTCGGCGACCGCGACATGGTGCGGGGTGTAGTTGGTGCTGCCACCGACCGGTGTCGCCGCCTGCCACTGATAGACGACGTACTTCTCGGCATCGGCGACGGCCGGCCACGAGAGCTCCGCGGCGCCGTCAGCGGGCGTGGCCGTGAGGGACGCCGGTGCGGCCGGGGGCGTCACATCGTCCGCTCCGAGCGCGATGTCCACGTCCGCCACACTCCCGGTGAAACTGGGGGCTGCGACAGGCCAGATAGCGTCCTTGATCTTGACGTCGAACGGCAGGCCCACGGGCACCGCCAGCTGGAAGTCGCCGGCGGCGACCGTACCGTAACCTTGCGCGACGCTGTTGGCCTGCGTGCGGGAGATCGCCCAGACCTCAGTGCCCTCCGAGGCGGTGGCCTCGACGCGCTTGTCCGCAGAGGCGCCGGTGGGCATTCCGTTGTGGACGCGGAACGCCGCCGTGAGATCGTCCGGCCTGAGGCCGCCGGTCATGTCGATGATCTCGACCGCGGGGGGGCTGGCGTTGTTCTGGGTCGTCCCGGACCCGCCGTCCGTCGGCTGCAGCGAGACCACGATGTACCACGTCGAGGAGTCCAGGGCCGCGGGCTTCGTCGTGTCGCCGAACTTGAAGTACGTCCACGTGTTGCCGGTGGTGATGGCGCCGCCGGCGCCGGTCGTGACCACCGGGAACTCATCCCAGTCGGCGCGCTCCTGGACCCACTGCCGCGTGACGGGGTTCCACGTGAACCCGCGGCTGGCGCCGCCCGAGGGCGTCGCCGTCGGGCTGATACGGACCTTCACGTAATACCCCGCCCCGGGCGTGGTGACCGGCGCCCCGTCCTTGTCCCGCAGCGTCCCGGCCGCGGCCGTGAACCGCAGGGCGTACACGGTGTGGTCGTTGGCGATGTACAGCGGGTAGTCCGCCCTGCCCTGGTTGTCGACGGCCGGTCCGCCGTCGTAGTCGGTCGCCGCGGGCGCCGGCGCGGCCTGGGCCAGCGCGAGCAGCAGCAGCGCTGCGAGCAGGACCAGGAGGACCCGCCGATGGCTCCGGCGTCGTGAAGCTGTCGTGGTCAAACGGTGCATCTTCGGTTCCTCCTCCCGGCCCCGCCTTGCCGGCGGCGGCCCGTTGGACATGGACGATGTCGTGGAGTCGATCGCGCCGGGTCCGTCACCACACCGGCGTCGCGGTCCCGGTGTCACGCGTGACGTAGCCTCCGAGGTCGACGATCGCCTGCTTGAACGCGTCGTCACGTAGCAGGTCCAGCAGCGGGGCGAGCACCGCGCTCTCGTAGTACTCCCGCGGAGTGACCAGGTCGTAACGCTCTTCGAGCACGGGCACGAAGTCGAGACCGTGGGCCGCGGCGGCCGGCCGGATGCCGAGCGCGACATCGGCCGCACCCTCAGCCACCATCCGCGCCGCGGCGTCGTGGGTCATCACCTCTGTCTCGTATCCGGCGACGCACAGCGGGTCGACGTCGGCGCCGGCCAGCAGCCGGTCGAGCCACACCCGCGTCCCCGAACCGCGGTTGCGATTGACGATGCGGGCGCCGCCGGTGACCGCCCCGGCCAGGTCCCTCAGCCCGCGCGGATTGCCGGCGGGGACGATGAGACCCTGCTGCCGATGCGCGAGCGTGACGATCATCAAGTCGCGGCCGGGGAAGAGCGCCCGCGCATAGGTCCGGTTGAAGTCGCCGGTCTCGGCGTCGAAGAGATGGCAGCCCGCCACGTGGCCGACGCCGTGCCGCAGGGCGATGAGACCCTCCAGGCTGCCCATCGCCATCGTGATCACCTCGGGACCCTCCTCGCGTTCGCGCAGACGTCGGGCGAGGAGATCGAGGGCGAGATCGTCGCTGCCGACGATCACGAGCAGACCGCGCTCGCCCTCCTCCGGCAGGACCACGAAGTCGACGGCGTACGCGCGTGCGGTGGCGCAATAGAACTTCTCCACATAGCCCTTGGTGGGTCGGGTCTCGACAAGCTCGACCAGTCCGGCCTGCTCGAGGCTGACGACGTGATGTCGCACCCAGGCCGGATGATGGCCGACCACAGCTCCCAGCTGCGTCAACGTCGCCGGCCCGCGCATGAGCAGTCGCAGCAGGCGCAGGCGCTCGGCGTTCGCGAGGACGCGCACGGTATCGATCGCTCCGATGTGGCTGATCTCTTCCACAGGCGGACACTCCGCGACGGCGACGACGCTAAGGCGACTCTTAGCGCATTCTACCCTCCGAGAAGCGGTCGATGCCCGTCGAGCCGGACGCGCGGCGCTGCGATCCAGACGCGCGGAGCGGCGGAGGCGACTGCCTGCACACCCCCTGCCGCGCCGCCAACGCCGCGCGACCGCGGACGCCGCCGCACAGACGGTATACTGAGCGCAGACTGATCGCCCGCCTCGAGGCGGGCATCCCGTGAGCATGCCCGAACCTGTCGAGCGCACATCAGCCGGGGGCGTCGTCGTTCGCATGGACGGCGGCGTCGAAGTCTGCCTCATCCGCCCCATGGGCCGCTCCGTGTGGGGCCTCCCAAAAGGCGGTGTCGAGGAGGGCGAGACCCTGGAGCAGACCGCCCTCCGCGAGGTCGCGGAGGAGACCGGTCTGGTCGGCGTGGTGGAGCAGCCGCTGGGAAGCATCGATTACTCGTTCTACTCGCGTGTCCAGGGAGGTCGTGTCCACAAGACCGTGCACTACTTCCTGGTGCGCGCCACCGGCGGGGACACCGCGCTGCACGACCACGAGGTGAGCGTCGCCCGCTGGGTGCGCCTGGGACAGGCGCTGAGACTGATGACATATCCGAACGAGCGGGAGATGGTGCGACGCGCGGCGGATGCACTGGGCCGGCCGGTCGTGGACTGACGGCGAGCAGGACGCCTGAGCGCGCACGATGGGGCGACGTAAGATGACCTGTGCAGCCCCGGACGCGCCTGCACCGCCGCTCACGCCGGGCTGCGCACCCGGCGACTGGTGAGAGAGAGCGGAGGACAGATGGACGTCACACTGCTGGGCACGATGGGGTGGCTGCCCCGCGACGCGCGTGAGACCACGTGCTTCGCGGTGCGGGAAGGGCCGACCCTCCTCGTCTTCGATGCGGGCACCGGCTTGCGCCGCCTGCTCGATCCCGAGCACGCCGGGCTGCTGACGGGAGTGGCCGAGGTACATCTCTTCCTCAGCCACTACCACCTCGACCACGTCTGCGGGCTGGCCTATCTCTCGGGGGTGTTCCCCGCGTGCGAGGTCGTCCTCCGCCCGCCGGCGGCGGAGCTGACCGGCGTGGACCCCGTGGCCGCCGTGTCGGAGCTCGTGCGGCGGCCGTACAATCCCGTGGATCTCGCGGACATGGGCAACGTGCACGTGCGGCCGGCCGGCCGCGAGAACGAGGTGGCGGGCCATGTGGTCCGTCTGCGCCCCCAGCACCACACGGACACGAGCGTCTCCTTCCGTCTGGACGATGAACTGGTCATCGCCACCGACACGCCGCCCGACCCCGAGGCGGTGGACTACGCACGCGGCGTCGGCCTCTGGTTGCATGAAGCATGGTACTGGGCCGACGACCCAGCGCTCGAGAAGGTCCCGGAGCAGCTCCGTCCCGGGTATGCCGCCCACAGTGAGGCGAGCGCCGTCGCGAGGTTGGCCGGACAGGCCGGCGTCGGCCGTCTCGTCCTGGTCCACCTGAACCCGCTGGGTGAGGGCGGCTCGTACCGGTCGCTGCGCGACGCCGCCCGCCGGGTGTTCCCCCACACCGACGTCCTGGCTGACGGGACGACCCTGAGCGCGTCGGCCTCGGCCTGACGTCCCCGACCGGCGGAACGACCCGTCCGAGGCCGCCCATGATCCACCTTCGCGACAGACGCTTCCTCGCCGTCGGGACCGTGGTCGCTGCGCTCGTGGTCTTCGTGCTCCCGGGCTTCCTCGCCTTCCGCTACACCGCTCCGGGACAACGCGGGCAGTACATCACGCGGCCGTGGCGTGGCTGGAGGTTCGCCTATGCCGCCCTGGCGGTACCCGGCGACTCGGTGCTCAAGACGTCCGGCATGGCGCTGCGCAAAGCCGACTGGATCTACCGGGGCACCGTGATCGACCCCCGCGAGGTCCAGCTGCTGTTCGTGAGCAGCGGGCGACCGTACACCTTCACGCAGTCTGTCGACGGCCGGACGCTGACGACGAGCGTCGTCCCCTCGTACCGCTTCATCTGGCAGGTCCAGGGGGAGGTGGCCACGCTCACAGACGGCGGCGGGATCGTCGTCGCTCTGCTCGACTACCGGAGCGGACGTTTGCTGTACGACGTGCGGGACGACCTCACCGCCGGCGAGATCAGCCCGGTCCCGGACGCGACGGCCTCACCAGATCCGGCGCCATGAGCAGGGCGCACGTCCACGGAGGAGGGAGATGACCCCAGTCGCCACCGCGATCCATGAGTCGGATTGGTTCAAGGCGCTCATCTACGTCGTCATCGCGGTGGTCGTCGCACGCGTCGTGGACTACGCCCTCGCCCGCCGCGACCGGGCCATGTTGAAGCTCCTCGGGAAGACCCCCGACCGGGCCGACCGCACCCGCTACGTGATGATCCGTCGCCTCGTCTTCTTCGGCATCGTGTTCGTGGGCGCGGGGATCGCGCTCGTCCAGATCCCGCAGGTCGACACGCTGGCGCGAGCGATGCTCGCCTCGGCAGCGATCGTCGCCGGCGTGATCGGCATCGCCGCGCGCGCGCCGATCGCCAATCTCGTGAGCGGCGTCATGATCGCCTTCTCGCAGCCGGTCCGGCTCAACGACTTCATCAGCGTGGACGGCGAGTTCGGCACCGTCGAGAAGATCTCGCTCTTGTACACCCATATCCGCAGCCCCGACGGACGTCGGGTGGTCCTCCCCAACGAGGCCTTCGCCATGAAGGCGGTCCACAACTACTCCATGGACTCGTCCGGCTGCGCGATCACCGTGGACCTTGCACTCCCTCTCGGCGCCGATGTCGAGCGCATCATGCAGACCATGCGCGAGGTCGGCGAGACACTGGCGCCGGCGCCGGCGGGTACGGAGGCCGGCGTGGAACTGGCGGACGTCTCCGGCGCCGGCACACTCCTCCGCCTGCACGTCTGGGCGGCCGATCCGCTGCACCGGCGCGAGATCGCGAGCGATGTGCGCCTGGCGCTCCTCCGTCGCCTCACGGCTGACGGCCTCGTCGGCGCGGAGGAGGACGGTGCAGATCCCTGAGGCCCCGGGCGTCGCCGGACGCACCGGCGTGACGTCGACGGACCGCCCGAGCCGCGCTGCGACGCGACGCCCGTTCAGGGACGCCATCGCCGTCGCCGCCGGCAGCAGAGCGTTCATCTTCGCGGTCGCGTTCGCGTCGGCTGCGCTGATCGGCATCGGCGACCTGCCCGTGGGATGGCGGTTCCCGGTACGCGCCGAGGTGTTCTCCGGCTGGCTGGGCTCCCTCTTCAATCCCTGGGCGCACTGGGACGGCGTCTGGTACATCAAGATCGCCACCAGCGGCTACGCGGACGCAGACGGCAGCACGGCGTTCTTCCCCCTGTTCCCCATGCTGGTCCGTTACCTCGGCGTGCTGCTCAACGGCAACCTCCTGCTCACCGGCATCATCATCTCGCTCCTGTGTTACGCCGGCAGCGTCTGGCTGCTCTGGCGCCTCGTGCGACAGGATTTCGACGAGGAGATCGCCGGGCGGGCGGTCGTCTACCTGGCCGTCGGCCCGTTGTCGTTCTTCCTGCAGGCCGTGTACACGGAGTCGCTGTTCCTCCTGCTGACGCTCGCCTGCTTCGTGTTCGCGCGCGAGGGCCGCTGGCGCCTCGCGGGCATCATGGGCCTGCTCGCGACTCTCACGCGCAGCACAGGCGTGCTGCTGCTCGTCCCCATGGCCTACTACTACTATGACCGGCGCGGATGGCGACTGAGGAAGACGGACTCGCACGTGGCCAATCTGCTGATGGTGTTCGAGGGCCTGTTGGTGTGGATGACGTACCTCGCGCTGGCGTTCGGCAAGCCTCTCGCGTTCTCCAGCGCCCAGGCGCAGTGGGAGCGCAGCCTCGGCGCCCCGAACTACACCGTCACCAAAGCGGTCGCAGCGACGGTCTGGGGGCTCCGCAAGGTGATCTCGGCCGAGTACTACCGCTGGCTATGGGAGGCGCCCCGCCCAGGGTCCGAGTACGCCAACCTCGCCACCAACCTCCTCAACCTGCTGTTTCTGATCGCCGCCGCGTCGCTGCTCTGGTACGGCGCGCGGCGTCTCCCCGCCGCCTACTCGTGGTTCGCGCTCGTGTCCCTGGCCTATCCGCTGTTCTTCCCGAGCCGGTACGTCCCTCTCATGTCGTACCCCCGCTTCACCCTCACGGTCTTCCCGCTGTACGTCGCCCTCGCTCTCTTCACGCGGGACCGTCCGCGCGCGCACAGGGTCGTGGTCGCCGTCGGGGTGCTGCTGCTGATCGCGTTCACGGCGAAGTTCGCCGTGTTCAGCTGGGTCTCGTGAACGAGCGACGCGCCGCGGCGTCCGGCGACGCGGCGCCCGACGCTCCCGCGCCGTCGTCAACGCCGACCCTCTTGAACAGCAGGACCCCGTCTTTGGCGTAGACGGAGACGAACCGGGGGTCCATCACCAGCCGCCCCAGGGCTCGCGAGTGCTGCGCCGCATCCTCCTTGTCGAAGACGAACGGGCGCCTCTGGTCGACGATCACCCAGTCGGCGTCGGTGTAGAAGGGGAAGACGTAGGCGACCCTGCGGGCGGCGAGCTGCGCCCCGGCGTTGTTGTTGGCCGACACCCTGGCTCCGTCCGGGATGAGGGCGACGGCCTCGTCCAGGGCCGCACTGTGCGCCGTCCTCGCGTAGTGGCCACCGCGGTAGGCCGCGCCGGGCAGGGAGAACGGGAGCGGCCCCAGGAAGTAGTTGCCGGCGAGTGCGCAGAGCAGAACGGCGAGGGCGAGCGTGGAGCGTCGGACACGCTCGCCGCGCATGAGCCCGGCCGTCTTCCGCGACGCTCCGCCGAGCCGGCGCCAGAGGCGCGTGACGCCCAGAACGGCGGCGGCGAACAGGAAGGGGATCTCGAGCGCCGTGTAGTGGAACTCGATGCGGCGCTGGTACACGGTGGTCGAGAGCGCGTTCAAGACGAGCTCGGGCAGCGTGATCAGCAGCGTGAGCGGACTGAGCAGCGGGGTGAACCCGAGCGGCCACAGCAGCCGCAGCCAGTAGCGGAGGTTGGACGCCGAGAGAAGGTCCGCGATCGTCTGATCAGGCCGCGAGAGCGCGGTCTTGACCACTTCGCCGGCACCGCTGCCGTACTCCCCATAACGGGCGATGAAGGCGCTCTGGTCGCCGCTGTAGTGCGGGATCACGACCCACACCGCGACCACGAACCAGGCCGCACCGGCCGAAGTGACGAGGAGCGGCCAGAGCGAGCGTTTGCGGACAGCGAAGTACGCGCCCATCAGGGCGATCACCAGCGGTACCGTCTCCTTGCACGCCGCCGCCAGGACCAGAACGACCGCGGCGCGGGTCCATCGCCCCTCCTCCAGCCAGAGGAACGCCCACAGGAGCAGCGGGGTCGCGAGCGCGACCGGGTGGAACTCGTTGAGCACCAGGAACCCCAGCGCGGGGTAGAGGAGGTAAGCGCCGGCGAGGAGGGCGGAGGCGTCCGGGTCGCGGGTGATCCGCACGCCCAGCCTGAAAGACGGCCACGCACCCGTCGCCACGACCACAGCCTGCCCCACGAGGAGCATCACCGGGCTCGGCCACACCAGCCAGGGGAGCGCGAACAGCGCGAGGACGGGGTCGACGTGGGAGCCGAGCCGCGACATCTGCCGCGGCTGCGCGTCGCCGCTCGTGATCTCGAGGAAGCGGCCGTGCGCCGTGTTGTACACGGCCTGCACCATGTTGCCGAGATCGAACCGGGCGTCCATGTAGGCCCTGTACTTGAGCCACGAGAGCAACGAGTAGACGACGGCGAACAGGATGGCGCCGCCGATCACGTAAAGGGCCCGGCGGCGCAGCAAGCTCTTCATCTGCATCTCATCCGGTCCCTCGATCGGCACCGGAACAGGCGGGCCGGCGGCGCGGCGTCTCCCGCCCGCCGCCCGTCGCCTCCGGCGGTCGCTCATCCCGCCGCCCTCCTTCTCAGTACAGCGTCGGCCGCCGCCACCAGCGCCACGAAGAGCAGCTCCACCAGCGTGACCCACAGCCTCAGGAACAGCGCCCATGTGAGCGCAACTCCCCCGGGGAGCGCCCGGGAGAGCGAGGCGGTGAGGACCGCCTCGCGCACGCCGATGCCGCTGGGGACGAAGAACGCCGCCATGCCGGCGACGTAGGCGAGCGCGTGAGCGACGATCACGACCGGCAGCGCGTCCGCGCCGAGGCCCGTGACGGCGCGGGCGAGCATCCAGGCGCCCAGTCCGCCCACGAACCAGTCCGCCACGAACAGGCAGAGCAGGACCAGCACGGCGCGGAAGCCGACGACGATCTCGAGCGGCGGGCGGCGGGCGAGACGCAGGACGCGGTCGGCCAGCGGCCGGAACACGCGCGGGTGCATGAGCGCCACCAGAAGGGGGAGCGCGAGCAGGCTGAGCGCAGTGGCCCCGGGCCGGTACTCCCAGAAGGGGAAGAGAGCCGCGACGGCGAGCAGCGCCCCGCAGACGCCGAGCGCCTGCTCGTACAGCATCGCCGCCGTGACCCGCTCCACGGCGTGGCCCTGCGAGTGGCTCATCCAGGCGCGTCCGACGAACATGAAGACGTTGCCGGGGACGTACCGCGCGAGGATGGACTTGCCCCATACCGAAGCCGCCGGCCAGAAGGGGCTGCGCACGCCGCAGCCGCGCAGCAGAAGCCACCAGAGACCCGCCTGGGCGAAGTAGTAGGCGAGGAAGACCAGACCGGAGGCGGCCAGCCAACGCAGGTCGAGCCGCCAGTCGAACCCCTGGATGCTGCCCCAGGAGCGCGCCAGGTAGGCGGCCAGGAAGTAGGCGCTCGCCGCGACGATCGCGGCCTGCGCCACACGGGCGGCCGCGCGACGGCGCCGGGAGACCTGCCGCCCCGCGCGCCGTGGGTCCGCGTCGGGACCGCCGCCCGCGTCTGACGCGCCGGAGGGCGGAGTCCGCAGCGCCCGGTCCGCCCGCGCAGAGCCGCCGTGCTCGCGGTCGCCCGTCACGAGTCCTCCAGCGCGGCGAGCAGGCGGGCGGCGACAGCGGCGGGCGTGAAGGCCCGCCGATAGAGCGCCAGACCGGCCTCGCCGAGCCGGGTGCGGACGTCCACGTTCGAAAGCCGACGCAGCGCGTCGGCCAGCGCGGCGGCGTCGCCGGCCGGCGTGAGTACGGCGCTCTCGCCGTCACGCAGCCACTCACGGGCGCCGTCGGAGTCCGCAGTGACCACAGGCCGCCCACAGGCCAGCGCATCGTAGACTTTGTTGGGTATGACCCGGGCGGCCTTCTCCGAGAGGCCGAAGACGCCGAGGCACACGTCCGCCGCCAGCGTGTGCGCGCGCAGCTCGCGGGCGGGGAGCCGGCCGAGCCAGCAGACGTTGGTCAGTCGCCGGGCCGCGAGCGTGGCACGCAGCGGCCGCGAGAGCTGCCCCTCGCCGACGAGCACGAAGCGGACCGGGTCGGCGCGCAACCGCTCGGCTGCGGCGAGGACCACGTCCGCGCCGTGCAGCGGGCTCCACTTGCCGTACTGCAGGACGGTGAGCGGCTCGTCGGGTGCGAGCCGACGGGCGGATCCACGGGCGCGCGGCTCCGGCAACGCGCCGACGGGCACCACCGCGACACGCCCCCGCGCGAGGCCGAACTCCTCCTGGTAGTAGCTGCCGTGCGACCACGTGTCGGCGAGCACGAGGTCCGGCAACCCGAACGCGACCTCGTCGACGGCACGGATCGCCGTCGCCTTGACGCCGCCGCGGCGCACGAGGGCGCGGTCGTCGGCGAACGTGTCGAACAGGGACACCAGGGGGTCGAAAACCAGACGGGCGCGACGCCATGCGGCCACGAGACGACCGGCGGGCACCAGGAAGTGGCCCGGATACCCGACGACGACCGCGTCCACCCGCAGGCATGGACGATGCTGCGCGACCAGGCGTGCATGGGCGGCCGCCACTCCGATCGCCATACGCGCCGTGCCACACGCGCCGGTCATGTCCGCAGCGCTCAGCGCCGGCAGCGGGGCGCGGAATTCGTGGACCTCGACGCCGTGCTCCCGCAGACCCGCGAGGAGCACGGCATTGCGCGGATAGTCCGGGTCGTACGTCCCGAAGTACGCGATGGATCGGATCACGGCGACGCGGCGACTCCGGCGGCGCCCCCGTCCCGGCGCCGCCCCGGGGACGGCGCCCTCCCGACGTCGGCCGGCTCGAGCACGGCGCGGATCTGCGCGGGGTCCGGTCCGCGGCGGGCACGCGAGTTGGCGATGAGCTCGCCGACCAGGCCCAGACTGAGGAGCTGGATGCCGACGATGATGAGAAGGGCCCCGAGCAGGAGAAGCGGTCGCTGGCCGATGGGCTCGCCGAAGACGAGCTTCTCGACGGTCAGGTACAGCTCGATGATCACACCGATGACGGCGAGCAGCGTTCCGAGCCCTCCGAAGAGGTGTTGAGGACGGTGCTGGTAGCGCCCCAGGAAGAGGACGGTGAGGAGATCGAGGTAGCCCCGCATGTAACGCCGCCAGCCGTACTTGGACCTGCCCGCGGTGCGGCGCCGGTGGTTCACTTTGACCTCGGTGACCCGGAACCCCGCCTGGGCGGCCACGACCGGGATGTAGCGATGCAGCTCGCCATACACCGAGATCGTCTCGGTGACGTCGCGCCGGTACGCCTTGAGGCCGCAGTTGAAGTCGTGCAGCGGGATGCCCGACGCCGTCCGCACGGTCCAGTTGAAGAACCGTGAAGGCAGCGTCTTGTTGAGGGGATCCTGGCGGCGCTGCTTCCAGCCCGAGACGAGATCGTACCCGCGCGAGAGAGGCGCCATGAGACCGGGGATCTCGGCGGGATCGTCCTGGCGGTCGCCGTCCATGGTGACGATGATGTCGCCACGGGCGGCGGCGAAACCGTGCGACAACGCCGTCGCCTTGCCGAAGTTGCGCCGCAGCCTGACGACGCGTACGTCGTCCCTCTTCTCGACGAGCCCCTGCATGACCTCGAACGACCGGTCACCGGACCCGTCGTCGACGAAGACGATCTCGTACGGACCCTCGTGAGCCGCGAGCCCCTCGTCGATCTCGTCGACGAGGGGACCGAGGCTCTCCGCCTCGTTGTAGACCGGGATCACGAGTGAGAGCAGGCCGTCCATACGTCCCGCTAGGATACATCGTCGTCGTCGATCGCAGGCCCCGCCGCGACGGCCGCCGCACGCGACCCGTCTGCCCCGACGCCACTGACCATGGGAGGCGGGACGAGGCGCGGCGCCCGTGAACACCGCACCGACCTGCCACGTCACCACGTCAGTCGAGCTTGGGCCCCGCCGGGGGGCACTCCGTGCTGGCGGGGCCACTGAGCGCTTGGTAGCATGGAGCGACGATGCAGATGAGCAGGAGAATCCGGCTCGGAGTGGCCGCGGCGGCGCTCATCGCGGTCTCGTTCGCCGCCAGCGTCACCGCCGCTCGAAGGGCCGCCGACGACCGTCCGGGCAGAGTGACGCGAGGGCTCGACTACCTTCACTCGCGCCAGGGCGACAAGGGCGGTTTCGCGACGCCCGCCAACACCGCGTGGGCCGTCCTCGGTGCGGTGGCGAGCGGCGAGCGCATGGGCTCGAGCGCCTGGACACGCAAGGGCAAGAACCCCTTCGACTTCCTCCAGGCGACCAACCACGAATCGGCCGCCACCAGCGCAGCGGTCGACAACGCCCCCGTCTACTACGCCCGCATGATCCTCGCCTACGTCGCCGTGGGCCGGCGGGAGCGGGTCTTCGTGGCGGGCACCCCGCAGGTCGACCTCCTCGCCAAGCTGTACGCCTACCAGGACATGACCGACGGCTCGCCCACCAGGGGCAGCTTCTCACCCTCGAGCTCGACGCGCGGCTTCGACGCCGTGCACACGACCTCATGGGCGGTGCTCGCCATGTACAACTTCAACGCCACCGATGGTGAGCGGTACAGGCTCGCCCGCACATGGCTGGCCACCCAGCAACGGGCCGGTGGCGGGTTTCCCGCCGAACCGGGCAAGAGCCCCGACTGCCTTGACACCGCGCTGGCGATCCAGGCGCTGACCGCGCGCGCCGACGGCCTCACGTGGGACCCGGCGGCGGCGCGGCAGTTCCTCAGGGACCACCAGAACGCTGACGGCGGGTTCCCGCGCTCAGCGGGCGGGCGGACCAATGCGGAGGCGACTGCGGCCGCCATCCAGGCCATCCTCGCCCTCGGCGAACGCCCCGACGACAGATCCTGGGCGGCCGCGCCGACCTATGCCGCCACCAACACGCCGATCGCAGCATTGACCGCGCTCCAGCTCAAGAACGGGGCCTACAAGCTCACCGTCCACGAGCGCTCCCGTCCGCTTGCCGTGACCAGCTGGGCGCTGACGGCGCTGCGACGCAAGAGCTTCGCCGCCTACCCCCGCAACATCGGCACGGCCGAGAAGCCGTTCGTGTCCCGACCGCAGTTCCGCACCGTCTCCCCCAAGAACGGAGCCAGGTTCACGTCGCACGTCGTGCTGATCCGGTCCACCTACACCGACCGCTATCCCAAAGGGACCGGGATCGCCCCGGCGGCCTGCCGTCTCTACGTGGACGGGGTGAACCGCAGCAAGCCCGCCACGATCGGCAAGTATGGACTCCACCTGCTCCTCAAGAACGTCCCCAACGGGAGTCATACCTACAAGATCGAGCTGCGTGACCAGGCCGGCAACGTCAAGGCGGTGGAGCGCAAGTTCACCGTGGCCGCTCCCACCGTACCGCGGCCGGGCCCCGCGCCGACGCCGCGACCCACCTACCGCCCCGGCCCCGTCCTGCCGACGTCGCGCCCTCCGCGGACCTCGACGCCGCGGCCGTACTACACCGCCACTCCCTCCTCGCCTACGCCGTACCCCTCGTACGCACCGTCGCCGTACCTGAGCCCGCTGCCGTCGGCGGGCCCGATCGTCACCGGCTCGCCCGTGCCGTCGCCGAGCGTCTCGGCGAGTCCTGCCGGCGCCGGGGGAGGGGGAGGTAGTGCGGCCGGGTTCGTGGGTGGTACGCTCCTCGCCATGCTCCCCATCGGGGTGGTCGTGTCGTACCTTCTGCTGCACCATCGGGAAGCGCTGCTGGGCGGAGCGAGCCGCGGCGAGGTCCTGCCCGGCGGCGGCAGCGCGTGGGAGCGGTTCAAGCGGACGCTGGCCAGATCGAAGGACCTGGCCCGTCCGTCCTCACGCGAGTGAGCGGAACATGAACGATCTGCAGACACTGGTCTACGACATCGCCAGGATCCTGCTCTGGCCCGTCCTCGTGGCGGCGGTCCTGTGTCTGGTCTGGGTGCTGGTCGAGCTGGGCGTGCTGCTCTATGAGCTGTGGTTGCGCTTCCGCTACCGCGACCTCGACGCCCTGGAGACCCGCGCCCTTCGCGCGCGCAAGGCCTTCCGCGACGGCAAGCCACGGACTGCTTACCGCTACCTGCAGGAGAACAACCACTCGCTGGTCGTGGTCCGCTTCCTCTACGACCTGATCCGTAACTACCAGACCGAGCGGCTCGCCGCGAAGCCCCTCAAGCTGCTGCAGGAGTACGAGTTCTACACCATCAAGCGGCTCGAGCGGACGCGCATCCTCGTGCGCGTGGGTCCGATGCTCGGCCTCATGGGCACCCTCATCCCACTGTCCCCGGCTCTCGTGGGGCTGGCGGGTGGTGACATCCAGGCCCTGTCGGACAACCTCGTGACCGCGTTCTCGGTCACCGTCATCGGCCTGCTCATCGGCGGGCTCGCGTTCCTCGTCAGCATCGTCCGCGACCGCTTGTACTCCCAGGACATCTCGGACATGGAGTACCTGCTCGAGCTCCTGGAGGGATCCGACGTCCGGCTGCGCTCAGGACGCCGGCTCTCCCGGACCGGCGTCTGGGACACCGAGCCGCCGGTCGAGTACGTGGTCGCGGAGGAGGATGCCGTGCGCGCCGCGGTCGCGGCTCTGCCGGCGACGCCGGACGAGCCGCTGTTGCCGGTCGCCGCCCCGCCCGCCACGGGCGACGGCGACAGGATCGAGGCGACGCCGGCGCACCTCTCGTCGTTCGGGCAGGTCGCAGCAGCCACGGACGAGGCCGGCGACGGCCTCACGTTCGACGACCCCGTCATGGACTGGTCACGCGAGGAGGATCCGTTCGCGAGCCTGGGCCCCGTCGACCCCGAGAGCACCGACGGCCCGGCGTCGCGCGGGGCCGGCGGTCCGCCCGGTCGACGCTGAACGGCCATGCCTGCCGACGAAGACCACTCCCGGCTGCAGAACCTCGGCACCGTCCTCGGTGCCCCCGAATCCGGGCTGCGCTACATGCGGCGGCGCAGGGTCGGGACCGCCGACCGCAACGGCGACCCGCTCGACGGCATCGTCAACCTCTTCGACGTCGCCATCGTGCTCGCCGTGGGGTTCCTCGTGGCGGCGCTCGCTGCGGCGGGAGTGAGCGGCCTGCTCACCAGCGAGAACATGACGATCGTCACCAACCCCGGCTCCCCCGAGATGCAGGTGGTCGTCAAAGAGGGTGATTCCATCAGCAAGCTCGACCTGGAGTCCGGCCTCGAGGTCTCCGGGGTGGGCACCTTGATCGGGTCGTTCTACAGGCTGGCCGACGGGACTGTCGTGTACGTCCCCGAGGGCCACGCGGCGCCGGGCGGCTCCACACCGGTCCCGGGAGCGACGCCCACGCCGGACGTCGCCACGCCGCCGGCGGTCGCCCCGACGCCGCCCGTGGAGACGACGCCGACGCCCGCGGTCACTCTCACGCCCGATACCGACGACATGGTCATCGGCCGTCGCCGCCTGCACTGACGCTCGCCCCTGTGGGCGACGACCGGTCAGCCGAGCCCGCGGAGCACCTCGATGAGCCGCTGCAGTTCCGCAGCGTCCTTGAAACCGATCCTGATGGAGCCGCCGCGCTTCCCGCTGCGGATGCGCACCGGCGCCCCGAGCAACCCGTAAAGCTCGTCGGCCAGTTCCGCGAACTGGGGAGTGGGCCTCGCCGGCGTCTCCGGCTCCTGCGGCCTGCCGGCGGCCGACTTGCGCACCAGCGCCTCGACCTGACGCACCGTGAGACCCTCGCTCACGGCGAGACGCGCGACCCTGCGCCGTTCCCCGTGGTCCTGCAGAGCCAGCAGTGCACGTCCGTGGCCTTCGCTGAGGTCGCCGTGTTCGATCAGCGCCTGGACTTCGTCGGGCAGGTCGAGCAGGCGCAGCAGGTTGGTCACCGCCACCCGGCTGCGCCCGACCAGCTCGGAGATACGCTCATGGGTGAGACCGAACTCGTCCACGAGGGATGCGTACGCCAGCGCCTCTTCGATGGGATTCAGGTCCTCGCGCGCCACGTTCTCGGCGAGGGCGATCTCCAGCGAGGCCACCTCGTCGGCCGGTCGCACGAGAGCGGGGACGTACTCGAGGCCGGCGAGCCGAGCTGCCCGTAACCGGCGCTCGCCGGCGATGAGCTCGAAACGCACGCCCGCCGCGGCGGGTGCGCCACCTCCGGCGCGGCCCCCCTCGTGCACCGGGCGTACCACGACCGGCTGGACGACGCCGAGAGCCCTGATGGAGTCGGCGAGATCCTGGAGCTCGTCGTCGGAAAACGCCCGGCGCGGCTGCCGCGGGTTCACGTCGATGTCCGACAACAGCAGCTCGCGCAGCCGCCCCTCGTTCAGCGTCGGCACCGACCCCGAGCGCCCCAGAGCCGCACGACTCTCACCGATGAGCGCCCCGAGCCCCTTGCCCAGGGCCTTCCTCCCGGCCGTGGGCCGGCCGGTTTGACGGTCGACGGTTTCGGGATCGCGCGCGTCAGTCACGGGAGACGACCTCCTTGGCGAGATCGAAGTAGGCGTCGCTGCCGGCACAGGTCGCATCATAGCGCGAGATGGGAAGCCCATGGCTGGGGGCCTCGCTCAGCCTGACGTTGCGGGGGACGACCGTCTCGAAGACGTGCGCGCCCAGATGCTCGCGCACCTCGCCGGCGACCTCGCGGCCGAGACGTGTGCGGCCGTCGTACATGGTCACCACCACCCCGAGGATCGTCAGTCCCGGATTGAGGTGCTCCTGCACCAGTCCGATCGTCCGAAGGAGCGCCGCCAGCCCCTCGAGCGCGTAATACTCGGCCTGCACCGGGACCAGCACCTCACGCGCAGCGACCAGCGCGTTGATGGTGAGCACGCCGAGCGACGGCGGGCAGTCGATGAACACGAAGTCGTAGCTCGCGAGGTGACCCGCGAGCGCGTACTCGAGGACGTACTCGTTGCCGTCGGCTCCGGCCAGCTCCGTCACGGCGCCGGCAAGGTCGGCACAGGCCGGCACCAGGGCAAGATGCTCCACGGGCGTGGCCACGACCGCCTCCGCGATCCCCGCGGCCCCGCCGAGCACGCCGTAGCTGGTCAGCCGCGGGTCCTCGGCGCGTACACCCAGGCCGGCGGAGGCATTGGCCTGCGGGTCCATGTCCAGCAGAAGGACGTCGAGCCCTGCGTCGGCGAGACAGGCGGCGAGGTTGACGGCGGTCGTGGTCTTGCCGACGCCGCCTTTCTGGTTCGTCACGGCGATGACGCGCGTCACCGGGCTCCTTTCGCGGAGCATCGATACTAGCAGACGCGGTCCCTTGCTCGAGGACCCGGACGGGCTTCCGCGCGTGACCCGGGGACGGCCCGGTCAGCGCCCGAGCGGCCGTTTGCCGGCCACGCCCTCGCGCCGCGGGATCCACGGGGGCGTGGCCCCGGTCTTGCGGAACACGACACAGACGGCGTCGTCCAACGGAGAGGCCGGGAGCGGCACCGGCGACTCTGGGCTGAGGCCGCAGCGCGCCGCCGCGGCGGCCGCGGCGGCGCTCTCCACGTCCAGGGCGGCCCGCGTCTTGCTGGCCAGAAGCACGCCGCCTGTCGCGAGCAGCGGCGCCGCCAGCTCCACGAGCACGGGCAGCCGCGCCACGGCACGCGCGAGGACCACATCGTGAGCCTCCCGCCCCGGCGCGCCCTCCGCCGCGTACCGCTCGCTGCGTGAACACACCACGCTCGCGCGTCCCGTGAGCCCGGCCGCCGCCACCGCCGCCTCGAGGAACATACACTTCCGGGCGACGGACTCCACCAGCGTCATGCCGACCTCCGGCAACGCCACCGCAAGCGGGATCCCCGGGATGCCGGCGCCGGCGCCGAGGTCCGCGAGGACGCCCCGCGACCGTTCCCGGAGCTGGGGCACGGCGAGCAGGGCGAGGGAGTCACCGATCAGGGTCTCGACCACGGCGACCGGGTCGGTGAGCCCTGTCACATTGGACCTCCGCCAGCCCAGCAGGAGCCCGATGTATCGGGCCAGCGCGTCGGTCTGCGCGGTACTGAGCGCGTGGCCGGCCGCGACACGCTCGAGCGCGGCGCGGGTCCTCATATCCAGAGTCACGCCGGTTATCCCGTCCGCCGACTCAGCCGACCACCGCCGCACGTAGCGCATCAGCCAGCTGGTCGACATCCTCCGGGGTCGTCTGCCACGAGCACATCAGGCGCACCACGCCGGCGTCGTCGTCCCAGACGTAGAAGTGATACCGCTCATGCAGGCGGGCGATCGCCGCCGCGGGCAGCGCCAGGAACACCGCGTTCGCCTCCACGGGGTAGGCCAGATCCACGCCGGGCAGTGCCGCGGCTGCGGCGGCGAGGCGGCGGGCCATCGCATTGGCGTGTCCCGCCGCCTCGCGCCAGAGGCCGTCTTCGAACAGGCGCAGGAGCTGGGCGGAGACGAAGCGCATCTTGGAGGCCAGCTGGGTGCCCTGCTTGCGCACGTACGGATAGCCCTCGGCCAGCTCGGGCCGAAGGAAGACGACCGCCTCGGCCCCGAGGAGGCCGCACTTGGTGCCGCCGAGCGTGAGCACGTCGACCCCGCAGTCGCCGGTGAGCTCGACGAGGTCCACGTCGAGTGCGGCGGCTGCGTTCACCAGCCGGGCGCCGTCCATGTGGAGCACCAGCCCGTGGGCGTGCGCCGTATCGGCCAATGCGCGGACCTCCGCCGGCGTGTACACGGTGCCGAGCTCCGTGGATTCCGAGATCGAGACCGCCCGGGCCTGCACATGGTGCTGGTCCCCGAGGCCGACGAGCCGCGACCGCACCAGGCCTGGGGTCAATTTGCCGTCCGGAGTCGGCACATCCACCAGCTTGGCGCCGGCGATACGCTCGGGCGCCCCGCACTCGTCGACGTTGATGTGCGCCGTCTCCGGGCAGATCACCGCCTCGTACGGCCTGAGCAGCGCGGCGAGCGCAGTGACGTTGCCGCCGGTGCCGTTGAACACCGGGAACGTCTCAGCTGCGCCGAAGAGCCCGTGGAAGAGTCCGCGCAGGCGCACCGTCCATTCGTCGGCCCCGTACGCCGGCGCCCAGCCCTCGTTGGCGGCCGCGACCGCTTCGAGCACCTCGGGATGCGCGCCGGCGTAGTTGTCGCTGGCGAACAGGCTGAGCGGGCCGGCGGCGGCCTCCTGGCGCCGGCGGGTCACGTCGCCAGCTTCTTCCTGAGCGACTCGTAGAACATGTTGAGCGGGAACTCGTCGTCAAGCACGCGATCGATCCACGCGCGCGGCTCGGCCTCGTCGGAGTACACCCGCCTGTCCGCCCGCCACTGTGAGTTGACGTTGGGCGTCACGTAGCATGAGATGAGGTCGTGCGCCGCGATCCAGTAGGTCACGCGGCTCGTCTCGATCCCGCGACGATAGAGCTCCTCGATCAGCGTGCGCAGCTCGGTGACGGCGTCCTCGACCCTCTCCCATCGCACCAGAAGGCGGTTGTCGGTCCACCGCACGACGCCGTGATGGTGCAGGAAGCCGAAGAGGAGCTGCCCGCCGAGGCCGTCGTAGTTGCGCGTCCTGCCGCCGGTGATGGGGAAGCGCAGCAGCCGGTCGAAGAAGATCGCGTACTGGACGTAGCGGGCGAAGGGGAACCCGTCGCGCGCGAGGTCCCCCGCGGACCCATACGTCGCAAGGTCGACGCGGAGCTCCTCCAGCGAATACATCCAGTACGGCAGCCGCTGGCGGATCATGAACGGGTCGAAGGGCAGGTCGCCATGGCTGTGCCACCGGTCGTGGATCATGTCCCAGAGGATGTAGGTCTCGAGGGCCAGGTCCGGGGAGGACGCGAGCGCCAGGGCGTCCGGCGGCAGATCCATGGCGAGCACCTCTGCCGCCCGGAGCGTGGCCCGCCGGAAGCGGGTCGACTCGCGGTCGCAGAAGATGGCGCCGAAATGGTTGGAGGGTCGTTCGGCGACGCTGACCGTCTCCGGGAACAGCACCGCGCACTCGCTGTCGTATCCGGCCGTGTTGTCCACGAGCCGCACCGGGACGAACTTGGCGTTGTCGTACAGCTCACGCTCGATGCGCGCCACGAACTCCGGCCACGGCGTGCGCGTGATGAGCGCCTCGAACCGGGTATCGGGTGAGCCGTTCGGCGTGTAGAGCGGGAACACGACCAGGTTCTCGACGCCGTCGCGGCGGTGCAGGTCCGGCCGGAAGAGGTCGAGGGAGCGGCGGAAGTCGGGCCGGCCGCACCCGCCTTCGACCCAGTCCCGGAGGTCCGTCACGACCTGGGCCAGGTAGTCCTCCTCGTGGGGGAACCGGGGCGCGAGATCGGCCACCGCCTCGGCCATGGCCACGACCAGCGCGCGTACTTCTCCGGCATCGTGCTTGCCGAGATCCACCTCCCCCTGGGGCTCCTGCAACAGGCGCAGGGCATCGGTGGCTTCTTTGAGGCGCAGCCACGCAGGGTCCTGTGCCGCCTGCGAGACGACCGCGGAGGCGTCGGACCCGAACGCCGCTGCTGCGGCCCAGTACACGAGGTTCAGCCAGAGCTGCCGGTTGTCGTGACGCGGGAGATAGTCGTCGCCGAAGAGGTCGGAGTCGGCGACGGCGACCACCCGTCCCTGTCTGTACGGCACGGCCGCGACGAGCGCGGCCCCGGGCGGGTCGGCCGTCGCGCCTGTGCGCACCACGACCGCGGTGGTGTCGTCGGCGGAGAGGGTCCCCGCCCGGTAGAGGCCCACCTTCTCCACGCGGTGCAGAAGGCCGGCCTCGGACGCCTCCGGTACTGGCTCTCCGACCACCCAGGACGGGACGCCCTCCTCACCGTCGTCGAACACGATCGTGTCCTCGAGTCCCAGGCCGAACGGCTGCAGAAGCGCATTGAGATTGTCCCCGTATTTCTCCTCCTCCTCGTCGCCCAGCACGATGAGGCCTCCACCCGCAGCGACGAAGGCGTGGATCGCGGCGATCTCGGCCGGGGAGAACACGGGCGGATCACCGCCCACGGTCCGCTCCCATCTCGGGTCGCTGGGGTGGGCGATCACGAGGACGTCGGCCGCGGACAGCGCCACCTCGTCGAGCGGACGACCCACCGAGGTCGCCACGTCGAAGTCGCGCGCTCTGAGCTCGGCGGCGGCGGCGGTGTACGATGCTGCCGCCGGGTGGGACGGCCGCATCCCGGCCGCCGCCTCGGGACGGACGGACCACGCCTCGCCGTGATGTTCGTCGAAGAGCACCGTCGCCACAGTGCGCTGACGCAGGTCATCGAACATGGAGGCCTCCCGCCGTCGTCGTCGGCGCGGTGTCCGCGCGCGGACTGATGGACCGCTGATGACGGGGTTGTTCCTGCGGGCGCGGCGCTGCGAAACCCTCCGGCCGCCGGTGACTCACGCGCAGAGGATCACAGATCGCGGTGCTTGGTGAGGATGAGGACGGTGCCGCCCCCGTTGGGCTTCTGCAGGTCGAAGCCGTCGACCACGGCACGGATGATCGACATGCCCATGCCGCCCTCGGCCAGATGGAGCCCGTCGAAGCCGCGACACTCGGGGCAGTCGTCGTCCTCCTCATGGAACCCGCCGCCCTCGTCGCGGATGAGGAGCGTGACGCGGTCGCTGTGGACCGTGAACTCAAGGTGCACCTGGCCCTCATCGTGGTCGTACGCATGTCGCACTGAGTTGGAGCACGCCTCAGTGAGCGCGAGCTTCAGGTCGTCGAGAGCATCCTCGGAGTAGCCCCCGCGTGAGCGCAGAAGACCGGAGAGGGCGAGACGGCCGAGAGAGACGAACTCCGCCTTCGCCGGGATGTCGATCTTCACGTAATCATCCAAAACCGCTCGTCCTCCCGATCACCGGTCCGGCACACCCCACCGCAGGACGGGGCGTTGTCCCCGTTGTCCCGCACGTCACCCCTTGATCGTCGTGCGCACGTTCACGTTCTGCCCACACATCGCACAGAATGTTCCCCGCAGAGCGACATCCTCAACCGCGTAGCCGGTCCGCCGCACCAGCAACCTCCTGCATCTGGGGCAGATCGTGTTCTCCCCGTCGTGACGCGGCACGTTGCCGATGTAGACGAACTGCAGGCCGGCGTCGTGACCGATCGTGATCGCGCGCTCGAGGCTTGAGAGGGGCGTCGGCGGCAGATGCGAGAACTCGAGGTACGGCATGAACCGGGTGACGTGCCATGGCGTCTCCGGGCCGAGCCGCTCGACGATCCAGGTGGCGATGCCGCGCAGGGTGGTGTCGTCGTCGTTGAAGGTCGGGATCACATTGGTCACGATCTCCACATGACAGCCGTACGCCGCTTTGGCCCGTTCGGCTGATTCGAGGACCGGCCGCATGTCGGGGATACGGCAGAGCTCCTTGTACTGGGCGTTGCTGAAGCCCTTGACGTCGACACGGTAGGCGTCGATGTGGGGTGCCAGCATGGCCAGGGCGTCCTCCGTGATGTAGCCGTTGGTGACCATCACCGTGTACAACCCGTGCTTGTGGGCCGCCTGTGCGCCGTCGAGGATGTACTCGAACCAGATGGTCGGCTCGTTGTAGGTCCAGGCCACGCCCTGGCACGCATTGTTGGCGGCGAGGACGGCGAGGTTGCGGACGGGCAGGTCGCGCAGGTCGCGTGTGGCCTCGGAAGGGTCGGCGTGGGCGATCTGCCAGTTCTGGCAGTGCCGGCAGGCGAAGTTGCAGCCCACGCTCCCGAGAGAGAGCACCTTGGTGCCTGGGAAGAAGTGGTACAGGGGCTTCTTCTCGATCGGGTCGGCGGCGACGCTGCAGACCCTGCCGTAGGTGATGGCGTAGAGGACGCCGTCGCGATTGACGCGTGCCCGGCACACGCCGCTCTTGCCGGGCGCGACCCTGCACAGTCGGGGGCAGACGTGGCACCTCACCGTGCCCTCGTCCAGCTCCTCCTGGAGCATGGCGACGTGCCAATCCGTCACCGTCGCCCTCCCGACTGGCTGCGCGTCCGACGCAGTCCGGCGATACCGCGTTGCACGCTTGCGATAAGAGCCGCCTGCAGCCCTTCGTTGCCGGCGGCGACCGTGGCCATCTGGAACGAGACGTCTGAGCCGAGCACCGGACGGTCGTCCAGCGTACTCCCGTCGGCATCGGTGAACGGTACGCCGGCTTCCCTGCAGAGCAGGTATGTGGCGGCGACATCGTACGGGGAGTTGCAGAGCACGGCGCCGCGTCCGACGCGACGGAACTCCGCCTCCGCCCAGGGGTGAGCGGCGATGATCGCGGGGCCGATGTCGACGTAGGCGTCGAGCTGGCCGGTGAGGATGCGGGTGACCCCGTAGGCGGCCGACCCGATGTCGAAGACGGAACCGCCCACCGAGGAGGCGTCGATGAGCTCCTCGAGGACACGTGCGAGGATCACGGCAGGACGGCCGCGGAAGCCCAGCGACCAGAACATGCTCTCGACGTCTTCGCGCGGCGTGGGCCTGAACGGGATCGCGGGGCCGTCGGCGCGTCGCATGCTGAAACCGGCGCCCCTCTCCGCGACGAAGAGAGCGCCGCTCTTGATCTCCTGGACCACACCGGCGACGACGTCACCCATGGTCGGCGCTTCGGACGCGGGCACCGCAGCGATGCTCACACACGCCGACTCGAACCCCGCGGCCGCTGGGCGGGTGCCGTCGATGGGGTCCACGATCAGGACGTACTCGGGCTCACGCGCACCGTGCAGGCCGCCATCCTCGGAGTAGAAGGCCCAGCCCGGCAGACGCTCTCGCATATGCTGCGCCAGCAGCGCCTCCGCCTGCTCGTCGATGCCGAACGTGATGTCGCCGCCGACGGCCACGCCCGTGTGGGCCCGGGCGGCATGCGTACCGAGGGCGGGCAGCACCGCATCGCGCAGGCGGCCGCAGAGGTCGATGAGGTTGTCGGTGACGTCGGCCAACGACCCCGTATTCTACCCCTGCTATACTTACTCGGCCCGCCGTCCGTCGAGGACGGCCGTCGGAGGCGCCCGCCATGACCCTCTCGCACCGCATCAGATGACCGCGCCGCCTGCACCCGGCGGGGCGATCGTGTACCGCGCCGGCCGCTCCGTCTATCTCAACCTCACGAACCGCTGCTCCAGCGCCTGCGAGTTCTGCCTCAGAGAGTGGGCCGAGGGTGTCTACGGCGCCGAGCTCTGGCTCGACCGCGAGCCGGAGCTCGAGGAGGTCACGCAGGCGATCGAGCTCGCCTTCCTCGAAGGACCCGCTGACGAGGTCGTGTTCTGCGGATTCGGCGAGCCGACCATGCGGCTGGACCTCGTGCTCGCCGTCACCGAGTGGCTGCGACTGCGCCGCATCCGCAGCCGACTGGACACCAACGGGCACGGCGAGCTCCTCCACCCCGACGTGGACGTGCCGGCGGCGCTGGCCGCCGCCGGCCTGGACGCCGTCACCGTGAGTCTCAACGCGGCCACACCCGAGGAGTACGGCCGTGTCTGCCGGCCCGTCTTCGCCAAGAGCCACCGGGCCGTCCTGCGGTTCGCCGAGCGCTGCATCGCGCACGGGATCGAGACCACCCTGACGGCCGTGGATCATCCCGGGGCCGACCTGGCCGCGGTGGCCGCCACGGCCACCGCCCTCGGCGCAGGCTTCAGGGCGCGCGGCTACGCCGCCCCTCCGGCGCGGGCGGTGGCCGAGAAGGGAGACCGATGATGGCCGAGTCTGAGGCGCGGATCCTGCTGGTCGACGACGAGGAGGCGATCCTCAAGCTGCTGCGGTTCCCGCTCGAGAAGGAGGGCTACCAGGTCGTCACGGCACGTGACGGCGCTGAGGCGCTCGCGACCTTCGCACGCGAGGACTTCGATCTCGTGATCCTCGACGTGATGCTGCCGCACGTGGACGGCATGGAGGTCTGCCGTCGTATCCGCGCCGACAGCATCGTCCCCATCATCATGCTCACCGCCAAAGGAGACGAGTTCGACAAGGTGCTCGGTCTCGAACTCGGCGCCGACGACTACATCACCAAAGACAAGTTCAGCCTGCGTGAGTTCCGGAGCCGTGTCCGTGCCCAGCTGCGCCGGGCGGAGATGAACCGCAGCGCCGAGGCCACCCGCAAGGATGTGATCAAGGTCGACGACCTCGAGGTGGACGTCCTCAAGCGCAGCGTCGTCGTCCGCGGTGCGAAGGTCGATCTCACCTACATCGAGTTCGAGATCCTGAAGACGCTGGTGTCGCACCCCGGCCGGGTCTACAGCCGCCAGCTCCTGCTGCAGCTCGTCTGGGGCGACAGCGACTACCGCGACTCGCGCACCGTAGACGTACACATCCGTCACCTGCGCGAGAAGCTCGAAGCCGACCCCAAGGACCCTGAACTCATCTTCACGGTCCGCAACATCGGCTACAAGTTCCGCGAGCTCTGAGGCCACCGGGCGCCGGGGCGCTCCTCTCACCGCATGTTCGGCTCCGTCAAGAACTGGCTCACCCTCCTCATCGTGGTCGTCGTCGCTTTCGCGATGCTCGTGGCGTGGGTCTACGTCATCCCGCCGCTCCAGGGCCGACTTACGGAGCAGAAGCTCGACGACGCGCGCGGCAATGCGCAGATCATCGGCAACGTGCTGGCTCCGTGGATGGGTTACGACGCAGACACGCTGCAGCCGTTGATCAGGAAGCCGGAAGAGCTCCAGGACACGCTCGGCATGCTCTCCACGCGTTTCGCCGGAAGGGCGCTCGTCTACACGCGCAACCAGGGCCTGATGGCCGACTCGAGCAGCCAGGCCTCTCCGGACGTGGCCGACTACCCGATGCTCGCGGAGGCCATCGCGACCGGCAGGGTCGCCCAGGGGACGGTGACCACGGAGACCGGCAGGGTGGCGGCCACCGCCGTCCCGCTCTTCCCCCAGGACGGGCGACGGGTCGTCCTGGCGGCGGTGCTCGTCATCTCCTCGCTCAAAGACGTGGACAACGCCGTCAACGCCGTGCAGCGGCAACTGCTCTTCGCCACGCTCCTCGCCCTCGCCACCAGCCTGCTGCTCGGGTACATGGCCTCCTACTTCATCGCCAGGCGTATCAGGCGCATCGAGCGCAGCGCCGAGGCCATCGCCGCCGGCCATCTCTCGGCCAAGGTACCGGAGACCATGGCGGATGAGATCGGCCAGCTGGCCGACACCTTCAACGTGATGGCCGACCGACTGCGCAGCGCGTTCGCCCAGGTCGAGTACGAACGCGACCGCATCGAGGTGCTGCTGAACGACCTCAGCGAAGGCGTCATCGGCGTCTCGGCCGAGGGCGGCATCACCATCGCCAACCCCGCGGCGGCGATCCTCCTCGATGTGCCGACGTTGGTCGGAGAGACGGTGGATGCCGCGCTGCCGCCGGACGTCGCCCAGCTCTGGCGCGCCTCCCAGGAGGACGCCGACTTCGACATCGTCGTCTTCACGCACGGCGAGGTCACACTGGAGGCCACCACGTACCCGGTGGCCGGCGACGTGGACTTCACCTCCATCGTCGTGCTCCGCGACGTGACTGCCCAGGCCCGCCTGGAGCGCGCCCGCCGCGACCTCATCGCGAACGCCTCACACGAGTTCAAGACCCCACTGTTCTCGTTGGCCGGATCGCTGGAGCTGATCGACGAGGGCGACCTGACGCCGGAGGAGCAACGTGAGTTCCTGCAGATCATGCGCCAGCAGGTCGACCGCCTGCGGACCATGGCGGTCAGCATGCTCGACCTCTCCCGCGTCGAGGCCGGGTCGTTCGCGCTGAACCCGGAGGACGTGGATCTGGCCGCCGTGGGCAGGTCCGTGCTGGCGGAGTTCCAGGCGCGGGCGCAGGCCAAGCGGGTCGGGCTGTCGTTCGACGGCGGTTCCGGCGAGACGGCGTGGTGCGACGAGCAGCGCCTCGTCCAGGTGCTGCGTGCGCTGATCGACAACGCGGTCAAGTACTCGCCGCCAGGCAGTTCGGTGCGCCTCGCCGCCTCGCTGGAGGAGCAGGAGGCCGTCGTGGTCGTCGCCGACGACGGCCCCGGCATCCCCGACGGCGAGCTCTCGCACGTTTTCGACCGTTTCCATCGTGGTCGCGAGGAGCGGGGGACGACGACAGGAGCGGGCCTCGGCCTCTCCATCGCGCGTGAGTTGACGGAGATGATGGGTGGCCGCATCACGGCGGAGTCGCCGCCCGGCGGAGGAGCGCGCTTCGCCGTGCGCCTTCCGCGCACGGCGAACGACCGCAGAAGGCGCCCCTCCGCCTGACGCGCGCGCCGCCACGGGCGGAGTGCGGAGGTGGTTCACACGTCGTAACCTCTTCCGCGAGGTTGCTTAACACCATCGTAGGGGACAGGTAATGGCCAGGAGGCATCGTTCCAGGAGAATCTCAGCGGGGGCTCTCATCCGCCTCCGCACGCAGCACGACCGAAGGGAAGCACCATGAAGCTCAAAGGATTCCTGGCAGGACTGGCGGGCGGAGCCGTGGCCGCGGCCGCGGTGATGCTCCTGCTCGTCTTCGTGTTCGACCTCGGAAGCGTCAGCAAGACGGTCGTCCAGCCGGCATCGCAGACGCGCGCCGCCTACACGGCGCCGTCCGGGTCGGCGACCTCCGCACTGAGCCCGCAGGAGATCTACAGCAACCTCTCCGGCGGCGTGGTCATGGTGCTGTCGGACTTCGGCGGCGCCGGCGTCGGCCCGTTCGGCCAGCCGCAGAGCACGCAGGCGTTGGGCACGGGCTTCGTCGTGGACAAAGACGGCTACATCCTGACCAACGCGCACGTGGTCGACGAGAGCGGGCGGCGGGCGAACAGCGTCACCGTGGTGTTCAACAAGGGTGGCAGCGAGACCGAGCGCGTACCCGGGCAGCTCGTCGGCGTGGATGTGGGCAGCGACGTCGCCGTGATCAAGGTCGACCCCGGCAAGGTCGCGGACCTCAACCCGCTGCCCCTGGGGAACTCGGACGAAGTCCAGGTGGGCGAGCCGGTGGTCGCGATCGGCAACCCGCTCGGGTACGACTTCTCCATCAGCTCGGGCATCGTCTCGGCCACAGGGCGCAGCCTCCAGGCGCCCAACGGACAGACCATCCCCAACGGCATCCAGACCGACGCGGCCATCAACCAGGGCAACTCCGGCGGCCCGCTGATCGACGGTCGCGGCAGGGTGATCGGCATCAACGAGCAGATCGCGTCCTCGGGCGGCGGCAACGACGGCCTCGGTTTCGCGGTGCCGATCAACACCGCCGTCCGCTCGCTGGAGCAGCTCAAGGCGAGCGGTAAGGTGACCTACGCCTGGATGGGCGTCGGCCTGCAGACGCTCACGAGCGACGTGGCCAGCACCTTCGGCATGCAGACCGGGGGCGGCGCCCTGGTCCAGCAGGTCTCACCCGACAGCCCCGCCGCCAAGGCCGGCATCAGGGCCGGCGATCGCACGGTGACGGTACAGGGTCAGCAGTTCGTCGTCGGCGGCGACGTGATCGTCAAGGCGGACGACACGGACATCAGGACCGCCGACGACCTCATCGCGTTCCTCGGCACCAAGAAGCCGGGCGACACGATCACCGTGACGGTGGAGCGCGACGGCAAGACGCACGATCTCAAAGTCACCCTTGCGGAACGCCCCGGGAACCTCTGATCCTCACGCGCGGCGCCCTGCGCCGGCGTCGTGTCCGATGGGCCGCCTGCCACTCTTTGCGGCAGGCGGCCCACTCTTTTTGACACGCGCAGCACGCAGGGTGTATACCCGTTGTCCGGGCCGCAGGCGAGGGCCGGCCGCCCAGTGACCGATGGTAGCGATGACCCGTGGAGGAGGCGTTTGCCGACGCAGCCGCTCGACGCCCGCATGCGGATGCTCGTGCCTGTGGTCCGCGGCCTGGCCGAGATGCTCGGTCCCGACTGCGAGGTGGTGCTGCACGACATCCGTCGCCTCCCGCACTCCATCGTCGCGATCGAGAACGGCGCGGTCACCGGCCGTGTCGTCGGGGACGTGCCGACCGACCGCATGCTGCGCACGCTGCGGAACCTCGACGACTGTCGGGACGTGCGGCTGTACCTCACCTCACACGAAGGCAGGATCCTCAAGTCGCTCGCCGTCACGCTGCGCGACGAGGACGGCGTTCCCTACGGACTGCTCGGCCTGAACCACGACATCAGCGGGCTCGTCCAGGCCCAACGGACACTCGCAGGACTCACGTCGGCCGGCTCGCAGGAGGGCGCGACGGCGTCCGAGCCTGCCGAGATCTTCGCCGGCGACATCCGTGACGTGGTCGCCGGCATGGTCGCCACGATCCTCGGCGAGATGGGCAAGACGCCGGCCGCCATGAGCCGCGACGAGAAGATGGAGGTCGTCAAGCGCCTGGAGGAGCGCGGCGCCTTCCTCGTCAAACGATCGGCGGAACAGGTCGCGGACGCTCTCGACCTCTCCCGGTACACCATCTTCGCGTACCTCAAGGAGATCCGGCGCGGCGACGCCGACGAGAAGCCCACGGACGACGCCGGAGGCGACGACCCGGCCGGCGAGACAGACACGTCGAGTGGGCGACCGGCTCATGATACGCCCGCCGGCGCAGGGGCCCGCTGGCCCCGCCTGCGCAAGGCCGGGAAGGGAGGGCGGTGAGCTCCGCGAGAGATGCGGGCGTCCGCCCGGACGCCGCCACCGTCGCCGCCCTGTACGACATCATCGGCGGATCGGACTGCCGCTCGCTCGCAGTCGTGGGTCTCGTGAAGAACGCCGGCAAGACCACCGTCGTGAACGCCCTGTTGGACAACTGCCCCGGGCGCTTCGGGCTCACGTCACTCGGCCTGGACGGCGAGCGGACGGATCACCTGACCGGCCTCGCCAAACCCAGCATCACCCCGCCGGCAGGCACACTGGTCGCGACTACGCAGGGCTCGCTGGCCCGCTCCCGCTACACGCTGCAGACGCTTGAGGAACTGCCGTTCCGGACACCACTCGGGCGCGTGGTGATCGGACGCGCGGCGGGCGACAGCGCGGTGGAGGTGAGCGGACCCACGACGCTGGCCGAGCTGCGCGTCACCGTCGACCGTCTGCTGGCCCTGGGCGCCGACCAGGTGCTCGTCGACGGAGCCATCAACCGCATCGGCAGCGCCTCGCCGCGCGTGAGTGACGGCGTCGTCCTGGCCACCGGAGGGATGGTCGGTGACGGACTGGACGAGGTGCTCGAGACCACCGCTGGCGCACTCGACCTGCTCACACTGCCGGCCATCGGACCGGAGACGCGCGCCCTCGTGCGGGAGCACGCCGCCGGGAGCGCGCGGGCGGTCGCCTTCACCGCCGGGGGGACGGCCCATCCCCTCGAGCTCACGACGGTGGTGGGCGAAGGCGTGACCGTGGCGCGTCAGATCGAGCGGCTCGGCGCGACCACGCTGCTCGTGGGCGGTGCGCTGACCCAGGAGTTCGTCGACGACTTCACCCGCGTCCTGCCGCCGCGCACTGAGCTCAGGGTCATCGTGCGTGACGCCACCGTCCTGGTGGCCCCCCCAGCCACGGTGCATCGGTTCCTGCGCCGGGGGCTCCGGCTCGAGGTACTCACCCCCCTACGCGTGCTGGCCCTGACCGTCAATCCGTTCCGGGTCCCGCAGCCGTACCCGCCCCGGACGTTCTTCGCCGCGCTCGCCGATGCCGTCGGCGAGCGCACCCCCTTGTTCGACGTCGTGAACGGACTCGCGCGCCTGCCGGAGAAGACCGCGCCGGCGCGACCCGCCTCTCCCCCTGACGAAAGCAGGTGATCATGTGAGCGATGCCCTCCAGTTGAACGGCGACCTGGTCGACCGGGCGCGCGCCGCGGCGGACGCGATCGCCGACGACATCCAGCGGCACATCGACGAACACACCACCGATACGACCGAACGCGCCTCCCTTCGCCTGCTGGGGATCACGGGGGTCAACGAGATCGACGTGCCCCTCGTCAACGTGGTCGTGGAACATGCGCGGAGCCTGCTCCCGTCCGGCATCCTGCGGCCGTTCGTCGACCTCATGGACCGGACGGGCAGGGGCGCGCAGGAGGTCGCCGAGGGAGTCGCCGCCGGCGAGCTCACGCTGGCCCCCGTGCCGCCGGAACGGTGCGAGGGCGTGGAGGCGCGCGCCGAGGCGCTCGCCCGCGAGGGCGTGGCGCGCATCGACGCGGTGCGGGCGCGCCGCAACGAACTGGTCGCCACCGTCGGCGAACCGCCCAAGCCGTACGTGTACGTGATCGTGGCCACCGGGAACATCTACGAAGACGCCGCCCAGGCGAAGGCCGCCGCCCGCGCGGGCGCCGACGTGATCGCGGTCATCCGTACGACGGCGCAGAGCCTTCTCGACTACGTGCCCTACGGCGAGACGACCGAGGGATTCGGCGGCACGTACGCCACGCAGGAGAACTTCCGCCTCATGCGCGCCGCCCTCGACGAGGTCGGCGAAGAGCTCGGGCACTACGTCCGCCTCTGCAACTACGCCAGCGGCCTCTGCATGCCTGAGATCGCCACCATGGGTGCGCTCGAGCGCCTCGACATGATGCTCAACGACTCCATGTACGGGATCATCTTCCGCAACATCAACATGCAGCGGACGTTCGTGGACCAGTACCTGAGCCGTCTCATCAACGCACGCGCGGGGATCGTCATCAACACGGGTGAGGACAACTACCTGACCACCGCCGATGCTTTCGAGGCAGGCCACACGGTGGTCAGCTCCGATTTCATCAACGAGGCGTTCGCCCTGCGCGCCAACCTCGAGCCCTGGCAGATCGGTCTCGGCCATGCCTTCGAGATCGACCCGGCCAAGCCCGACCAGGTCGTCTACCAGATCGCCGACGCGCAGCTCATCCGCCAGCTGTTCCCCGGCTATCCGCTCAAGTACATGCCCCCTACCAAGTACATGCCGGGTGACATCTTCCAGGGACACATCATCGACGGCATGTTCAACTTCACCGGCATCCTCACAGGGCAGGAGATCATGCTCCTCGGCATGCTGACCGAGGCGCTGCACACGCCGCTGCTCCAGGACCGGTACGTCAGTATCAGAAACGCGAAGTACGTGTTCGAGGCTTGCCGCCACCTGGCCGACGAGATCTCCTACAAGCCGTCCGGCTTGATCGAGCGGCGGGCCGACGAACAGTTGCGGAGGGCCGTCGAGCAGCTGGAGCACGTGAGGTCCATCGGGTTGTTCAAGGCCCTCCAGAACGGCGAGTTCGCGGACGTCAAGCGCGATCCCGACGGCGGACGCGGGTTCGAAGGCGTGATCAAGGTCGCCCCGGACTACTTCAACCCGTTCTTCGCGGCGTTGCGCGAAGGCCGGATGAGCGGCCCTCCCCGGGGGACTGAGCGCAGTGAGACGACCGCGGGCGACAGCGCCGTCGCGGGAGGGGGAGACTGATGCTAATACGACCGTATGGTGATACTCGTGATGATGGCGTCATCCAGTTCTCGTTCACCCTGCCGATGCCGTACTCCGTCAAGGCGGCCGACGTCGGCAAGCAGTTCCTCGAGAAGCTCGGCTTCCACACCGTCGGGATCGCCGAGTGCAGGGCCATGGACCCCGAGTACACCTTCTTCGTGGCTTACGCGCGGACCGACGTCGGCATCGATCCCGACGAGGTCAAGGGCGACTACCTCGAGGTCGAGGAGATGGATTTCGCGGCCATCAACGCCCTCATCAAGGAGCGACTCGGCCGCAAGCTCGGCGTCGTCGGCGCAGCCATCGAGAGCGACGCCCACACCGTGGGCATCGACGCGATCATGAACATGAAGGGCTTCGCGGGCAACTACGGGCTGGAACGCTACCCCGAGATGGACGCCCTCAACATGGGCTCCCAGATCCCGTGCGCCCAGCTGCTGCGGACTGCACTCGAGCGCGACGCCGATGCGATCCTGGTCAGTCAGATCGTCACGCAGAAGAACATCCACGTGCAGCATCTCACCCAGCTGATCGAGCTGCTGGAGGCGGAGGGAGTCCGGGAGCGCTTCGTGCTGGTCGTGGGCGGTCCGCGCATCAACAACGCGTTCGCCAAGGAGCTCGGCTACGACGCCGGCTTCGGCCCCCGGACCACACCCCTCGAGGTGGCGTCGTTCCTCGCCCAGGAGGTCGTGCGCAGGCACGAGGAGGCGTGACGAAGTAGCATGAGCGCGCGCACCGTTCATCCACATGTTTCGCTGCGGTACGCCGGCAGGCCGCTGGCGACCGCAGGCACATACGCAACGGCTCTCAAAGGAGGCCCTAGTGTCTGACAACGACGTCGTCATCCTCTCAGCCGTACGCACCGCGCAGGGCCGCTTCCAGGGCGGCTTCGCGGGTACCCCGGCTCAGGAGCTCGGCGCGACCGTGATGACCGAGGCCCTGAAGCGCGCCGGGGTGACCGGCGACCAGCTCGACGAGGTCATCTTCGGGAACGTGATCCAGGCAGGCCTGGGGCAGAACGTCGCCCGGCAGGCGGAGCTCAAGGCCGGTATCCCGGAGCACGTGCCGGCCGTCACAGTCAACCGCGTGTGCGTCTCCAGTGCAGCCGCGCTCGCCTGGGCCGCCGCCAACATCAAGGCGGGCGACGGGGAACTGTACCTCGTCGGCGGCACCGAGAACATGACGCGGGCGCCGTGGCTCCTGCAGAACGGCCGCAGCGGTTACCGCATGGGCATGCCGTCGGCGGAGATGTTCGACGCCATGGTGCTCGACGGACTGTGGTGCGCCATCGGAGGCACGCACATGGGTCTCACGGCCGAGAACCTGAGCGAGCAGTTCCAGATCAGCAAGGAACGCCAGAACGAGATCGCCTATCAGAGCCAGGTCCGCGCGACCGAGGCGATCAAGGCCGGACGCTTCAAGGACGAGATCGTCCCGGTCGAGATCCCGCAGCGCAAAGGCGACCCGAAGATCGTCGACACGGACGAGTGCCCCCGCGAGACCTCCCCGGAGATCCTCGCCGGCCTGAAGCCGGTGTTCAAGAAGGACGGCGTGGTCACGGCCGGCAACGCCTCGGCGATCGCCGACGGGGCCAGCGCTCTCGTGGTGACCTCGCGCCGCAAGGCCGCCGAACTCGGGCTCAAGCCCATCGCCCGGCTCGTCAGCTACGCCACCGCCGCCGTCGACCCCGCCATCATGGGCCTCGGCGAGACCCGTGCGGCACAGGCCGCGCTGGAGAAGGCGGGCATGACGAGCAAGGACGTCCAGCTCGCCGAGCTCAACGAGGCCTTCGCCTGCGTCGCCGCATTGGCGATCCGCGAACTCAGCCTGAGCGACGACATCGTCAACGTCAATGGCGGCGCCGTCGCGCTCGGCCACCCGCTCGGCAACACCGGCACCCGCATGATCGTCACGCTCATCCACGAGATGCAGAAGCGCGGCGTCGAGATGGGGCTGGCAGCCGCGTGTGTGGGTGGCGGTCAGGGTGCCGGTTCCGTCATCAGGATAGAGGGCTGAGGCCAGTCCGACGAAACGACCCCGGGGCGGCCGCGGGTGCGCGCACGGCGCCGCCCGCGGCCGCGGCGCCCTCGGGAGGAGGGAGAAGCGATGAAAGCAGGTAACAAGTTCGGCGCCCACAGGGTCATCGAGCCCGAGGGCGTTCTGCCCCAGCCGGCCTGGAAGATCGACAACACGATGGAGATCTACGACAACGAGATCCTCATCGACGTCGACACGCTCAACGTCGACGCGGCCAGCTTCACCCAGATCGAGGAAGCCGAAGGCGGCGACGTCCGCAAGATGGCACGTCACAGCCTCGACATCATCGCCGCGCGCGGCAAGCACCACAATCCCGACACGGGCTCAGGAGGCATGCTGCTCGGGACCGTCAGGGAGATCGGCCCGAAGCTCACCGACCGCGATCTCAAGGTCGGCGACCGCATCGCGACCCTGGTCTCACTCTCGCTCACGCCGCTCAAGGTGGATGAGGTCGTCTCGATCAACAAGGACACCTGCCAGGTCAAGGTCAAAGGGCAGGCCATCCTGTTCGAGACCGGGATCTACGCGAAGATGCCGGACGACATGGACGAGGCGCTGGCACTCGCAGTGCTCGACGTCGCCGGGGCACCGGCGCAGGCGGCGAAGCTCAGCAGACCCGGCGAGACGGTGTTCATCATCGGCGCCGGCGGCAAGAGCGGCCTGCTGTGCGCCTACGAAGCCAAGAAGCGCGTCAAGCCGACGGGCAAGGTGGTCTGTCTCGTCCACGGAGACGCCGGGAAGAAGCGCCTTGAGAAAGCCGGGTTCGCCGACGTCATCATCCAGGGCTCGGCCACCGACCAGCTCTTCGTCTACGACGAGGTACGAAAGGCGACCGGCGGCGCCATGGCCGACCTCACGATCAACTGCGTCGACATCCCCAACACCGAGATGGCCTCGGTCCTCGCGACCAGGAACGGCGGCACCGTCTACTTCTTCAGCATGGCGACCAGCTTCACGTCCGCCGCTCTCGGCGCCGAGGGCATCGGCGCCGACACGCTGATGATCATCGGCAACGGTTATACGAAGGACCACGCCGTGATCTCGCTCGAGGTCGTGCGTGAGAGCCCTGTCCTCATGGAGATCTTCAAGGACACGTACGCGACTGGAGCCGGTAACCCGGAGCCGGTGGGACTCAAGGCCTGACCGGCTTCAGCACACCGCCGCGTGGAGCGACGGTCCCGTCAGTACAAGCTGTCGCGAGCAGAGGACCCGATGAGGGTCCTCTCTCGTTTCACGTGAAACATCTGACCCAGTCTCCGGCACCGCGACGCCGCTCCGCTCTCGCGGGCGCATCCATCCGTCTCCACGTCCGCACGTCCCCGGACGCCCGTCGTCGCAGGCTCAGGACCGCGATCCCCTCGCCCCAGCGCGGTCGCGACTGCGCACCGCGTGGCACGTCGTCCCCGGAACGCCGGCAGACGCTTGACTGCGGCAGTCACTCCATGGGTACACAGTCAGAGGCTGACCGACCACGGAGGAACTCGTGAACCAAGAAGACGTGCTCCGCGCCCTCGCGACCGTGAAGGACCCGGAGCTGCAACGCGACATCGTCGACCTCGGGATGGTGCGCGACATCGTCCTCGACGACACCCGCATCGGAGCTACCGTCGTCCTGACGACGGCCGGCTGCCCCTTGCGGAACCAGATCCGGGCCGATGTGGAGGAGGCTCTGACGGCCATCGCGGGGAGCCGCGCCGTCGAGGTCAAGTTCGACGCCATGTCCGCCCAGGAGCGCGACGCCCTCGCGGATCGGCTCCGCGAGCGTGATCAGCTGGTCCAGTCGCTCTTCGGGCCGGGCTCGAAGACCCGCACGATCGCTGTCGCCAGCGGCAAAGGCGGGGTCGGCAAGAGCACCGTCACCGCCAACCTGGCCACCGCCCTGGCGGCGCGCGGCCACGCTGTCGCCCTCATCGACGCCGACGTGTACGGCCCCACGATCCCTCTCATGATGGGGCTGCCTGCGGTGCCGCCGGAGACCCACGACGGGAAGATGCTTCCTCCGGAGGCGCATGGCGTCAAGGTCGTCTCCATGGGCTTCTTCCTCCCGGACAACGAGCCCGTGGTCTGGCGCGGCCCGATGCTGAGCCGCGCCATCGAGCAGTTCCTCGGCGATGTCCTCTGGGGCAGCCCCGACTACCTTCTCATCGACCTCCCGCCAGGGACCGGGGACATCGCCTTGACGATCGCGCAGATGATCCCCGGTGCGGAGCTCATCGTGGTGAGCACTCCGCAGGAGGCTGCCGCACGCACCGCCATCAAAGCGGCCAAGATGGCCCGGATGACGAAGCAGCGCGTGATGGGCGTCATCGAGAACATGGCGTACTTCGTCTGCCCGGACTGCGGCGGAAGACACTACATCTTCGGGCGCGGTGGAGCCTTCGAGATCGCGCGACTGATGGACACGCAATTGCTCGGCCGTATCCCGCTCGACCAGGCCACGAGAGAGGGGGGCGACGCCGGTGTCCCGGCCGCCCTGGATCCCGCGTCTCCGGTAGGCGCCGCGTTCGCGGAGATCGCCCAGATCATCGATGGGAGCCTGGAGCGGCCGGCCGAGTCCGACGACGACACCGACTGAGGAGTCGCTCCCCGCGCCCACCCGCCGCCGCGGCGCCACGGGCGCCAGATGCAAGGGTGTGCTGCCGCGGGAGCGGCGCCGGGAGGCCGGTGATGCCGGCCCCGGCGCCGCTCCCGCCGGACTCAAACGGCGACGCCGAGGGCCACACTGCCCGTCGGCCGCCTGAGGACGATGTCCCGCGAACGACGCGGCTGCTCAGAAGTACGACTGCAGACCGCCGCGACGCCGGATGTCGACGCTCGCGCAGTGGAAGCCGCCCCCGATGGTCTCGAAATCCCAGAAGGGGCACTCGATCGGCTCGAAGCCCCACTCCTTCAGGCGCCGCGCGAACCGTTTCTCACCCGCCGACACGATCACCCGCCTCTCGTCCAGCATGACCACGTTCATCATGATCCAGCGACTGCAGTTGTACATGGGGTGGGTCTCGGGCATCTCCGGCTCAGGGCAGACGAGGACGTCCCAGCCCGCCTTCTCGAACATGTCGGGAACCTTGACCACCCGCTCCGGGTTGATGAGCAGCTTCCCGGGAGCCAGCGGCTGGAAAGTCGCGTCGATGTGCATCGGGTGCGTGTCGCGGACCTCGATCTCGTGCACGCGGTAGTCGTCGCCGAGGTGGCGACGCAGCCACTCGATGCCGAAACGGTTGCAGCAACTCGAGCGGGCGATGAAGACGTCGCGCCCGCACTTGATGGCGTCGGCCGCGTCGAACATGGGCTCATGCTCCGTGGGCAGGAAGCGCTGGGGCTCACCCTCCTCGGGCGCGACGTAACCCGGAGTGTAGCTCTCCTCGGAGAGACGCGGCGGCGGGGCGGCCACCCAGCGTGCCCCCCGGCGGAAGTACTCCTTGCAGAGTTCCCGGTACGCGAGCCGCTCCGTCGAGCGGCTCCGCCAGGCCACGGGTGCCTCGATGATCTGGTCGCCGATCACGAACAGGATGTCCCGCGGCATGAGCGCGTAGCAACTGCTGGCGACCTCCCAATCCGGGGTCGCCAGCGGACGCCCGTAGGGGTAGTGCTCCGGCTGGCGCACGACCACGCCGGCCTGCTGCAGGACGTCGATGAACGCGTCGAGGTCACGCTCCGCCTTCTTCAGCATCTCGGCGGGCCACGGGGTGCCTCCGTGCCGCTTGAAGAAATCCCACTGCGACTTGTCGTGGATCACGGCCGGCATGATCACGTCCCACGGCGGCACGAGGGTGTCCTGGTCGACCCGACCGACGACGATCTCCTCGAGCGGGTCCCATTCGTTGAACGTGTTGACGACTGGTATCTTGCCGGTCAGCGGATCCACTGGCCCTCCTTCTGGGATGGACGTTCTATGTGAGTCTGTCGGCGACGCCGGCGACGATCTCCGCCGCGACGCGCGCCGCCACCGTCGGGCCGTCTCCGTCCGCCGCAGCCGCGGGGCCGCAGATGTCGGCCGCCGCCAGCAGGGCTGTCGAGACCGTGGAGACGCCGGCGACGAGTTCGCGGACCTCCAGTCCGACAGGGTCGCCGACCCCGGCGAGGACAGAGAGGTCGACCGACAGGTAGACGGCCTCGGTCCCGGCGGCCGCGAGCTCCAGAGCCTCCTGCGCGACGGCCTGCATCCCGTCCCGGATGACGTCGGAGAGGGAGAAAGCGGCCGCTCCGAGAGCGTCGAGCGTCCGCCGGGCGGGTGTGTCCGGAGGCGCCGCCCGCCCACCGACCAACACCAGGCCGGTCGGCGCCACGATGCCGAGCTCCAGGGCACGCGCCCAACGTGACCCCGCCGCGTACAACGGGTCCTGGGCGACGTCGTAGAAGGGCGTGAACGCCACTACCCCGAGCCGCCCCCGCAGCTTGCCCGAGAGCACCTGCAGTACAGGCACCGTGACCAGTGCGTCGCCGCCGATCACGAGAGGAGCGCCTCCGGCGGCCACGACGTCCGCGAGCCGCTCGTGCGCCTGCATGAAGGCGACGGCGGGATCGTCACGGACGGTCTCCACATCGCCGTAGTCGGCGGCCCGGACCGCCCCGCCGAGCGCAGGGACCCAGTCTGCGTAGCGCCGGGACGCACGCCGTACGGCCGGCGCCATCCCGACAGGCCCGTCCAGCGGCAGACCCAGCACGACGAGCGTGAGGCCCGCCAGCGCTCTACGATCGTCCACCAGCGGCAGGCCGAGAAGCCCTGCGGAGCCCAGCGCCGCTCCCTGCGCGGGGTCTGACCCCCCCGCGACGCGGCCGACCGCCGTCGGCGGGCGCGAGCGCAGCCCCTCGCCCTCCCTCACGCCGTCACCGCGCCCTCTCCGACCGTGTCCGCCCGGCGGCGCCGCGCTGCCGGTGCGTCTCCCTGCCCCACGGCACAGCCCGCAACCCGCCCGTCCCGCATCTCCCCGCCTCGTTCCGCGTACTCTACGATGAACTTCATAGACGGCTCCGCCCGCTGCCTCTGACCCAGTCTACGTCATGGACGCCCGTGGCTTCTGTGGCCCTCAGCACGCACGTCCTTGTCCGGAGACGGTGCGCCCCGTATCATCGGGCCGCCTGCGGCAAGACGCTGACGCCCCACGACGAGAGGAGCGGTCATGACTGAGCCCATCCTGTTCGAGCGCCACACGGAAGTGGCCACGTTCCACAGCCCTCTCGCCGGGATGGAGCTCGCCGAGGACAGGATCGAAGTCCGGACGGATCCGCTGACCGGGATGACGGCGATCGCATCCGCCGGGCTCGAGGCCAAGGAAGAGGCGTTCCTCGGCAAGGCCGATTGGGCGTACACGGACCTCCTGGTGGCGCGCAGTCGCGAAGGCTGCTTCTTCTGCCCCGAGAAGGTGCTGCAGGCCACGCCGAAGTATCCCGATGAGTTCATCCCCGGAGGGCGTCTCGAGCGCGGCCGGGCGCTGGTCTTCCCGAACCTCTTCCCCCTGGCCGCGGTGCACGCCGTGGTCACGTATCCCGACAAGCACTTCCTGCGGCCGTCCGAGTTCACGCCGAGCCTCCTGGAAGAAGGGTTGGGCGCGGCCCTCGATCTCGTCCGCCGCGCCGCGCCTGCCAACCCGGGGATGCGGCACGTCTCGGTCTGCTGCAACCACATGCTGCCGGCGGGGGCGAGCCTCGTCCATCCTCATCTCCAGGTGTTCGGCGGCGAGGCCGTACCGTGGCTCGTGGGACTGTACTGGGACCGTTCCGCGCACTGGCTCAGCCGGCATGGGCGGAGCTACTGGGAGACGCTCGTCGAGCAGGAGAAGTCGAGCGGCGAGCGCTACGTGTGGGGAGTGGCCGGCGTGCACTGGCTGGTACCGTTCGCGCCGGCCGGCGCCCGGGAGGCGATCGCCGTCGTACCCCAGGTCGCACGCCTCACCGACCTCGACGACGAGCACACGGCCGCACTCGCTCACGGGCTCACGCGGATCCTCACCTGGTACGAGGACGAGGGACTCTCCGCGTTCAACTTCACCCTGTACGGCGGCCCGCTCACCGGCCGGGACGCCGGTTTCCCCGTCGTCCTGCGGGTCATCGCCCGCACCGCCTTCCAGCAGGATTACCGTACCGACGACTACTACCTCCACAAGCAACTGGGCGGCGAGCTCATGTTCGCCGCCCCTGAGGAGATGGCGGCGCGGCTGCGACCGCTCTTCTGACGACCTGGTCCATCCGGCGAGCGCGTGTGCGCGGCGAGAGGAGCATGATGAGTCCGTCTGACTACCCTGTCGACGTGCGCGCCGACTACCCGGAGACGAGTTCCCGCGGGTGGGCGGCGCTCACCATATTCTGGCTCAAGTTCTTCGCGCTGATCCCGCACTTCGTCGTCCTCGCACTGCTCGGCATCGCACAGTGGGTCGTCGCCCTCGTGGCCCAGTTCGTCGTCGCGTTCAAGGGTGAGTACCCGCCGGGGATGTACGAGTTCGTGGTCGGGGTGCTGCGCTGGCAGACGAGGGTCACCATGTTCCTCCTCTCCCTCAACGACCGGTACCCGCCGTTCACCCTGCATCCGGTCGGCGACTACCCGGGCGACGTCGTGACGCAGCGGCCTGCCCGATCCAGCCGCGGGTATGCCGCCGCCACGATCGTCGTCCAGATCGTCGCCTTCGTCGCGCTCGTCTGGGTCGTCGCCTGGCTCCTCCGTCACGCGAGCACGATCGCATCCTGGTCGGCGAGCGGAAGCGAGAGCTACGACTACTGGTCCAACGCCCCGACATGGAGCGGCGGCGGGCTCCTGCTGCGTCAGTTGGCGGCGATCCCACACTACATCGTGCTCTTCTTCGTCGGCATCGCCGCGTTCGTGCTCTGGGTCGTCGTGCAGTGGGTCATCCTGTTCGTCGGCCGCTTCCCACGTGGCATGTGGGACCTGGTCGCGGGCTACGTGCGCTGGTCCACGCGGGTGACCGCCTACGCCTTCGGTCTGGTCGACCGCTACCCGCCGTTCGCCTTCGACCCGTCGCTCACGACGGGCACCGGCGCGCGGTCCACAGCGCCGTCGTGGCCGACCGCACCGCCGCCGAGCCCGGCTCCTACGGGAGACTCGTGGCCGACCGCGCCGCCGCCCGCGCCGCAGCCGCCTGGACCGCCGCCACCGCCGCCGCCGCCGCCGCCGCCGCCGGGCGACTGACTTGCCCGCAGCCGGGGAATGGCACATACTACGATGTCCCGGAACGTCCGGGTGCCGCGTGGGGCATTAGCTCAGCTGGGAGAGCGCCTGGATCGCACCCAGGAGGTCAGCGGTTCGATTCCGCTATGCTCCACCACCCTCTTCCCGCATGCTCCCGCTCAGAGGTGAGGTGCGTCGCCGGCCTGACGCCGCGCCGGGCCAGGATGAGTTTGGGATACGGAGCCCGTCGCATATTCTCCTATGAGGGCAGACACACGGGCTGCGACAGTCTCGCACAGGAGGACATCCACCTATGGCCGGCGAGATCGAGTTCACCAGGAACTACAGCGACCTCAGCACCGACAACGGCTTCCAGTTCGAGTTCTTCTGCGACCGGTGCGGCAACGGATACCGCACGGAGTTCGACACCTTCGGGCTGAGCGCCGCGACCAACGTCCTCGACAGCGCCAGCGGGTTGCTGGGCGGGGTGTTCGGGCGCGCGGCCGACGTGACCCAGCGCGCCAAGTCCGCCGCCTGGGAGAAGGCCAGCGACAAGGCCTTCCGCAAGGCGGCCGAACAGATCCGGCCCAGGTTCGTCCAGTGTCCGCGCTGCAGCGCGTGGATGTGCCGCGACCACTGCTGGAACGAGAAGAAAGGCCTCTGCAAGCAGTGCGCCCCGGACCTCGGCGTGGAGATGGCGGCCGCGCAGGCGAGTAGGTCGGTGGAGGAGGTCTGGGCGCACGCCAAGATGGCCGAGGAGGACAAGCACCTCACCGAGGCCGACTGGCGTGAGGGCATCACGGCCTCCTGTCCGAAGTGCGGCGCCCCGCAGGCCACGAACGCGAAGTTCTGCCCGCAGTGCGGGGCCGACCTCAAGGCAGTCCGGCACTGCTCGCAGTGCGGCGCGCGGCTGCAGCCGGGGGCCAAGTTCTGCTCAGGCTGCGGCGCGCCGGTCTCGTGACCCCACGAAAGCGACGGTGACTCGCTCAACTCGCGACGGTCTGCGTGGTGTCACAGCGTGGTTCGTGCGAATATCGTAGACTGATTACTTGTCTATCTCCCCCCTTCGTGGTACAACCACGGCTGCAGGGGAGACGCACGCGCCCGTCCGGGCGCGGCCACAGGGAAGGAGGGGGCCGCGATGAAGGTCCTTATCGTCGGTGCAGGTATGCAGGGCCAGGTGATCACCTGGAACCTCGGGCGCAATCCGGCCGTCACGGAGATCGTGGTCGCCGACTACGACGAGGGCCGCGCCGCGTTCGTCGCGGAGCAGGTCGGCAACGGCAAGGCGCGCCCGCAGTTCATCGACGCCGGCGACAGCGACATGGTCGCCAAGGCCGGCGAAGGCTGCAAGCTCGTCGTCAACGCCGTCATCCCCGAGTTCAACAAGGGGATCATGCGGGCGTGTCTCAAGTGCGGCGCCGCCTACCAGGACATGGCGCAGGGCCAGACGCGCACCCAGACCATCGACGAGGCGTATCTCGACCAGATGACCCTGGCCCCCGAGTTCGAGAAGCAGGGTCAACTCGCGCTCCTCAGCACCGGGATGGACCCGGGCGTCACCAACACGTTCGCCGCCAACGGTTACGAGGACCTCGACAAGTGCTTCGAGATCCGGATCAAGGACTACGCCCTCTTCGACTCCCCGGTCCCGCTGCAGGTGTGGTCGCAGGAGACCTACTACATCGACTGCGCGCAGCCGCCGCTCGTCTACGAGGACGGCGAGTTCAAGCGCGTCGAGATCTTCGGGCGCCGCGAGCAGTACCCGTTCCCGGAGCCGTTCGGCCTCGGCACCGTCATCGCCCACGACCACGAAGAGGTCACCACCCTGCCGCGCACGCTGCCCAAAGCGCTGGGCGAGAAGGGCCTGCGTTACGTCGACTTCAAGATGGGCGGCGACGAGGCCGGTCTGGACGCCGACCACGCGCTCGTCGCCTCCGGTATGACGAGCAAATACCCCGTCAAGCTCAAGGACGGCAGTGAGATCCGGCCCATCGACGTGTTCGTTGCCACCCTGGAGCCGAACCCGCCGGCCGACGAGCTCGCCAGACTCGCCCTCGCCGGTGAGATCACCGACTTCGGCGTGGTCACGGTCGACTGCATCGGCGAGAAGAACGGCAAGCCGGCCACGATCGGCTACTACATCTATCCGCCTGACATCAAGTGGGTCAACGGCCAGATCCCCGGCGCCACCTGCGTCAGCTACGGCACCAGCACGCCGGCGAGCATCTACGCCGAGTTCATCGTCGAGGGCAGGATCACCCAGAAGGGCATGATCTGCCCGGAGGAGCTCACCCGGGACGTGCGCGACGCGTTCATCGCCGAGATGGGCGTGCGCAACATGCCGGTGTTCCGCAAGGACGTCGCCGCGGCCAACTGAGGCGCGAGCGACGCCGTCACGGACACTCCGGGCTCTCCCGGGATCGGGTAGGGGGGCCGGGTCGCCCGGCCCCCCTCCCACACCACCGGACATGCGGGTCCGCATCCGGCGGTTCGTC